>Ga0210056_1000769_pt1 | contig 27437 bp, 27 predicted proteins | sample CryGeyCG2014_080_2_FD_183965 | JGI IMG/M metagenome (GOLD analysis project Ga0210056, IMG submission 183965) | Groundwater microbial communities from aquifer - Crystal Geyser CG07_land_8/20/14_0.80 (SPAdes) (version 2) | ecosystem: Environmental > Aquatic > Deep subsurface > Groundwater | place...
TTAAATTCGGCCGTATTTTGGTTCACTTCTGAATTTTTTAGATAGTTTGTTAGCGATTTCGTCGTGTTTGCTTATATTTATAATTGTGGATAATTAATTACTTGACTTTCTATTTTCTTTCTACTATAATTAAATATAGAGGATACAATAATAAAGTCAAGCTATGATTACCAAAAGACAAAAACAAGTTTTAGATTATATTACCTATTACTGTAAAAAGAGAGGTTATTCCCCTACGTTAGAGGAAATAAAAAAGCATTTTAAACTTGCTTCTGTTTCTACTGCTCATTTTCATGTGAAGAAACTTGAAGAAATGGGTCTGCTTGAAAAGCAATATAATAAACCGAGATCAATTGATATTTACGAAAATGACAAAATGGTTAATATTCCTCTCTTGGGCTTAATAGCCGCCGGACAGCCGATTAAAGCGATACAAAATAAAGAAATAGTTGCTGTACCGCAAAATAAGTTGCCTCGTTCTGGCGAATTTTATGCATTGCGAGTTTTAGGTAATAGTATGATAGACGAAAATATAAATGATGGCGATATAGTTTTAGTAAAACAACAAAGTATCGCCGAAAATGGACAAAAAATTGTAGCTTTAATTGATAACTACGAAACAACTCTTAAGAAATTCTATAAAGAAAAAGGGCATATAAGATTACAGCCGGCCAACAAAACTATTGAACCGATGATTATAAAAAAAGATAAAGAATTAACTATTCAGGGCATTGTAATAGATGTAATAAAAAATGGGGAAGAATTGCAAGCAATGGAATTATCGCCTCAAAAGGAAATAAAAAAGTTTAGTACATTACCACTCAATAAAATTATATGTGGCGATGCTGTAGCAGAACTTAAAAAATTTCCTGATAATTCCATTGATTTAGTCGTTACATCCCCTCCCTATGATAGTATCAGGAAATATAACGGATTCAGTTTTGATTTGAATGCTACCGGCAAAGAAATATATCGAGTTTTAAAAGAGGGTGGCATAGCAGTTATAGTTATTCAGGACCAGACAAAAGATTTTGGTAAATCATTAACTTCATTTAGAACTATCGTAAATTGGGTTGATAATATCGGCTTTAAATTATTTGAAACAGTAATTTACAGAAAATATGGTGCAGAGGGCGCTTGGTGGAATAAACGTTTCCGCGTTGACCATGAATATATGCCGATTTTTTTAAAAGGAGAACGGCCACAATACTTTAATAAAGAATCATTAAAAATCCCGTCAAAACATGGTGGGAAAACAATGACTGGCGGCGGAACTCGCCTTACTAACGGTGTTCGCATTGCTACTCGTTCAATCACAATCAACCCGATGAAATGTCGGGGTACGATTTGGGAATATATGACGGCTGGAGATGGTACTCGTCTTAAACATCAACATCCAGCAACATTTCCAGATCGTTTGCCGTATGATTTTATACAGTGTTTTTGCCCACCTACAGGCATTGTATTAGACCCATTTATAGGCAGTGGGACAACCGCATTAGCGGCTATTCAATTAGACAGAAATTACATCGGAATAGATATATCTAAAGAATATTGTGAATTAGCCCAAAAAAGAATTAGAGAAGAAGGAATAACTAATCGAAAACTATTTTAATAAAATATTTTTATCATCCACGGTATATTCTATTGCTAAGCCACTAGTCATTGCCCAGGAAATTGGATTTTTAACAATCATCGCCTCAAAGTTTTTATTATTTGGTTTGATGGTAAATTTATTAAATTGATAAATCTTTAAATCACCCCATTGCCAATTTTCTTTTTTATAGTTCCATTTTGTTAGGCGAGATAAAATTTTCAAAAATTTTTCTGATTTTTTCTTTTCTTCTTCATTTAATTTGCAAATTTTACCACTTATTTTTAGATTAACTGGTTCTCCTTTTGTATTAGAGATTTTTATTTTATCATTACTATTTCTATTTTCGCTAATATCGCTGATTCGTATAAAAAAATCTTTTAGGGCGACCATTAGATTATAAACAGAGTAGTGTTCATTAAAAAATATATCATACAATTTATTTTTGCTTGATTCAGCATTTAAATATCTTAACCAATCAATACAATTTTCTGGATAACCAAATAGATTTTTAAATACACCGTCAACATAAAGCAATGGGCAAATGGCTGACTTTGGAATTGTTAATTTTATTTTTGAACCAACTATACCTATTAAAAGATGAATGGTTGCAAACGGATATTTCAAACGGAAATCATTGTATCCATCATAGTCGCGTAAATTGTTTGGCTGAATACATTTTTTATAATTATCCCAATTTGATGGCTTTTTCTTTTTATTAAATTGAACCATATGGTGACCGATGCTTTTTATATCTTTTCTAAAAACTTCCATATCCAAAAATACGCAATCTTTAGCTAAAATATCTTTATCTAACAACATTATCTTCCCATCATAAAAACCTTTTATTCTCCAGTCTAAATAAGTAGACATAAATAGACCACACAATAAACCATCACTATCTGGACTTAAAATACAATTTTGTTCCTTTTTTATAATCCACGGATAATCTTTGACTGTTTTTTTGTAGTCAATTTGGTCTGTTCTGGCTAATAATAATTCTTGAATTTTAGACATAGTTATTCAACAAAAAAACTTATAGTCTTTTTATAAATTTTTGCCAACTCTTTTAACTCAGCAACATCAACTCTTCTTTTGTTCAGGACAGATAACCAATTTATAGATTGGCTGCCGGGGAAGGAGTCGAACCCTCATCGGTGGAACCAGAATCCACTGGCTTGCCATTAGCCGACCCGGCAATTTGTTTAACAAAAGTTTCTTAGTGAGTGATTGGCTTTTCTGGCTCGGATTTCTTCGATGCCTCGTCGGAATAGTTCATTTTGAGGTCCGCAATTCCGTGCTCCAGCGCTTGCAGTTCGTCGGGTCCGAGATTACCGGATGTTTTTTCGCGCAGCATTTCCAGCATATCTATAGTTAACTGGCACTCGTTCAGGTTCTTTTCAACACGTCCCGTGATAGGATTCGAAACCTTGCCGAGCTGCTGTAAGCCGGCCTGGACCAGGGACATAACCAGACTATAGAAATACGGATTCAATTCTTGCTTGTTTTCTTCCTTTTTTTCTTCAGTCATTTGACGTTCCCTCCAACATTGATATGGTCCTCTTTATCCGGCGAACGGATTCTTCGCTGCCAAGAAATTCCAGCATTTGGAATAGACTCGGTCCCTCTGTCCTTCCAGAAACAGCTGCACGGATCGGGTGAAAGACCGAAGAAGTAGAGGCCTGCTTATCGCCGGCATATTTACGTATACTTTCTTCCAATGGCTGAGTGCTGAAATTTTTCTGGTTTTTAAGTATCTCTACGATTTCGTAAAGGAGAGCCACCGCTCCCTGCTTCCCGAGAATCTTCAGCGCTTTGTCCGTCCGGTCAAAGTTTTCCTGAAATAAAAAGTCAATCCGGCCAGGAATATCCGAGAGTAGTTTCACCTTGTCATGCTCAAGCGAGATTGCTTGTTCAATGCGTTCTGCCGGCGCGGAAGCAAGAGCCGTGTCTTTCAGCCATGGCTTTGCGCGGCTGGCAAGTTCTCCTGGCGATAGCCGCCGCATCCAGATACCATTTAACCAGATAAATTTATTCGAGTCAAACACAGACGATGACTTGCTGCAAGCACCAATAGTAAACTTTTCAATCAGTTGCTCAGGTGTGAAAATTTGTTCACTTTCAGGAGTTCCCCACCCGAGCAGCGCAATGTAGTTTAACATTGCCTCTTTCAGATAGCCCTGCTCGCGATACCAGAGAACGGACGTTGCGCCGTGACGTTTGCTCAGGCGATGCCCGTCAGGACCAAGTATCAGACTGAGATGCGCGAATTGCGGTGGCTGGAAACCGAGCGCCCTGTAAACCAGCAGTTGTCTGGGCGTGTTTGAGATGTGGTCTTCACCTCTTATGACTTGAGTTATACCCATTGCATTATCATCAACTACAACTGCAAAGTTATACGTCGGCGTGCCGTCTGCCTTAAGTATCACAAAATCATCCAGCAACTCATTGGCAAAACTTATCTCTCCTCTTATAAGGTCATCGAAGACCGTAGTCCCTTCTTTTGGTGAACGGAACCTCAATACTTTCGGTATGCCTGATTTCTCTTTTGCTTCTCGTTGTCCGTCCGTCAAATCCCTGCAGGTGCCGGGATATTTCGGCGGTTTTCCTTCGGCACGGGCGCGTTGGCGTTCTTGTTCCAGTTGTTCAGGAGTGCAGTAACACCAGTATGCATTTTTAGAATCAAGCAACTTGTGTGCTGCTTTCCGGTATTCCTCCGTCCGTTTGCTCTGGAATACAGGTTCTTCGTCCGCGTTCATTCCAAGCCATTCAAGGCCCTCAAAGATGCTTTTCAGGAATTCCGTAGATGAACGAGCGACGTCCGTGTCTTCTATGCGCAAAAGGAATTTGCCGCCACTATGCCTCGCATACAGCCAATTAAAGAGTGCAGTCCTCAATCCACCAAGGTGTAATTCCCCTGTTGGAGATGGTGCGAACCTGGTTCTTGTTTCAGGCATCGTTAGTAAATCACCTTGTTCAGCGGGTATTCAATAATTCCGCTTGCACCTTTTTCTTTCAGGCGAGGTATCAGTTTTCTGACATCTTCCTTTTGAACGACGACTTCCATTGCTATCCAATTCGGGTCACTCAGCGTTGAGATTGTCGGTTTCTTCAAGCCAGGCACGAGTGACGCAATGTCTTTGATGGCTTTGCACGGTACGTTCATCTTCAAGCCGACCAGTGACTGTGCTTGCAGCGCCCCTTTCAGAAGCAGATATATATTCTCGATTTTCTTTCGTTTTGTTGGCGAGCGCCATGAAACAGGATTAGCGATCAACCGTGTCGTAGATGTCATTATTTCGTCAATGACCCTCAGGTTGTGTGCCCTGAGCGAAGAGCCCGTTTCGGTTAACTCAACGATTGCGTCGCACAGTGTCGGTGCCTTAATTTCCGTAGCACCCCAGGAGAATTCAACCTCGGCATTGATTTTTCTTTGTTTCAACCAGTTTTTTGTCACGTTTACAAGTTCGGTTGCGATTCGTTTCCCCTCGAGGTCTTTTGCAGAACGGATGCGGGAATTCTCAGGCGCAGCGAGCACCCAGCGTACGGAACGATAACTTGACTTTGCATACACAAGTTCACCAACTTCTTTTACCTTTGCAGACGTTTCTTTTATCCAGTCGTATCCAGTAATGCCCATATCAAAAATTCCCTCGCTTACGTAGCGCGGTATTTCCTGACTACGAACAAGCATTATTTCCAGTTCAGCATCGTTTGTAGTCGGTGTGTATGAGCGTTCAGGAAGATAGATTTCCCATCCAGCTCGTACAAACAGATCCATAGTTGCCTGCTGTAAGCTCCCTTTTGGTAAAGCGATTTTTAGTTTTTGCATGATTACCTCCAGTATTTTATTCAGGGAATATCGCGAAGCATAGTTAGAGCGTCTTCGTCGTTATCTCCATAGTATTTGCGGTGAATAGCACCACGGCTAAAGCCGCATTTTTCGTATAGACGAATCGCCGGGTCATTTGAAACACGGACTTCCAGTACCGCCCTGGTTGCACCCAGGGGTTTAGCTTGCTCAAGCATCCTGGTAACCAGCATGCTTCCAAGCCCCTTGCGGCGTTTTTCCTGGCATATTGCGAGCGTAACTATGTGCGCTTCCTGCTCTCCAAGCCAGAATCCGCAGTATCCAATGATTTTCTTATGCTCTTCAAGCACGTAGAAGTGGGCGAACGGAAGTTTCAACTCGCCCATGAAAAGTTGCAGTTCCCATGGTGTTGAGAAACTCTGTTTTTCTATCTCTTGAATCTGGGGTAAATCTTGGGATGTCATTTTCCTGAGCACCAGCCCCTCAGACGATGATATAGATGTTGCTTGTTCAGCTTGTTCACGTTTCTCTTCAGCATCTGACCGCCTGATGTATAAAGGCATTGTATCTTTATAACTTTGTGTTTCGCCTGCTATGAGTTTGTCAAGCGCGATTTTTGCGATAGACCTTGCACGTGCACGGTTCAATGCTGGTAATGCGAATGTTGCCAGGTCACCAAGTTGTTCCATAATAAGGTCGTGATATTTTTGTGCACCGTCGCCAACAAAATATACTGCGCGATTTTTCGCTTTCAGCTCCACTAGCCAGTCATGAATATCAGCAAGATGGTAATCCATCAGGCGTTCACGATGATGAAAAAGAGTAGTATATACTGCATTGCGTAACGCATCAATCATCGGGCATCCAAGGTCATCAGATTCGCGCTCACTCCATATCAGTCCATCAAGAGTCGGGATGCCAATAACGGGTTTTCCGAGGCACTGTCCAAGCGTGCGTGCAGTCGTTACGCCGACCCTGATACCGGTGAAGGAGCCAGGTCCTATGCTTACAGCAAATGCATCTATTTCTTGGAGGGTCGTATTATCCTTAAGCAGGACTTTCATTATGAGCTCGGGCAATAGCTCTGTGTGCGCGAGTATTACGTCAGGTGCGATTTCTATATCAGTGCCTTTGTCGTCTATTAGAGCAACAGAAGTAACCCTGGTAGCAGTCTCAATTGCCAGAACTTTCACTTGTTTCCGTATCGTTTCCTGTTACACGTTTAACTACAATTTCTCTCTCGTTCTCATTCAGTATAGAAAGGTAGATTTCTATTCTCTTGGGTGGCCAGAGTGACCTTACTTTTTCTGCCCATTCTATTACGACCACACCATTGCCGGAATAGAGATAATCAGTAATACCGATGTCTTCTATATCCTTGAGCCGTGATAGACGCCAGAGGTCAAAGTGATATAATTCTAGCCGGCCATAATAAATTGATAATAATTTAAAGGCAGGGCTGGTTATCTGTTGTTTGATGCCGAGACCGCTTGCGATACCCTGTATAAGCGTAGTTTTGCCACTACCGAGCTCCCCTGTCAAGAGCAAAACGTCAGCTGCTTTTAGAGTTGCTGCTAAACGCTCGCCAAACCCGAACGTTTCCTCCGGCGATTTTGTCACTGTCTTCAGCTCTTCCAATGGTTCCACCCCATAGATGATATGACCGTCTGTCGTCCATCCTGCCTGATGAGAGTTGGTTGTAAAGGACGTGGGACAATTGTGCCAATCCGTCTCATCCGCGTACCTGTTATTCGTCGTCCAGCAGCTGAAATAGCTGTTCGTACCCCTGTACGACTTGTGAATACTAAACCGTAGTCCTCTCCGCCGGCAAGCATAAATTGCAGGGGGTTATGCCCTGACCGTTTACACCACCCTGCAAGCGATAGGGATGGCGTAAGTAGCTCTGCTTTCAGCTTTGCGCCAACATTGCTTTCCTGACATATTGCAGACACACCGGCAGCAAGGCCGTCGCTGGTATCAATCATCGCGGTGGCCAGCTTGTGGCTTGCGAGTAGCGCCCCTAGTTTAAGTTGCGGCTTTGGCTCCAGGAATGCACGTACCAGCTTTCGTTCTTCAGCGGGCATACCGGAGATGTGTTTTCTCTTTCGCGCGCTTTTGCAACAGGAGAATCGGCTGGTCAATATTTTTAGACCTGCAGATGCATCTCCAGGCGCACCTGCTACCCATATGTCATTGCCAGCTTGCGCTCCATCTCTCATTACGGACCCGCTTACGTTCGCCTCGCCGAGCACCGTTATTGTTACTACGCGCTCCCTTGAACTAACGGTGTCTCCCCCAACTATTGCAAGTGAATATTCTTTGGTTGCTCTCAGAATGCCATTGTATAATTGCCTGATTTCTGAAAATTTCGCGTTTGGGGGCCAGCAGATTGTTACAAGTAACCACAGCGGCTCTCCACCCATTGCGGCGATGTCACTTAACGCACCCAGGACTGCCCTGTAACCAACCTGTGCAAAATTCATTATATTTAGCCGGAAATGAACGTTCTCTACGAAGGTGTCCGTTGTCAGGAGTAGTTTTTTTCTGGCTTTCCGCCATCCTCTGCCAAGTTCAATGACCGCACAATCGTCGCCAATTCCGGTCAGAACGCGGCAACCAATGGACTTATTGTTTCCGATACCCCCGGTGTACTTGCGGATGAAATCAATAACGCGCAGTTCTCCCAGCTGAGACAAGCGTTTTTCCAAAGAACACGATGAATTTGAAACGCTACGTTTTATAACCATAAAAAAGCGGGGAATTCTCGCTGATTATAGCAAAAATTCCCCGCCACTTCAATAACAAAAGTTACGAGTTCGTTATTTCTGTTATGGTTTTTCTTCGCTGCTTTCCGGCGCAGGTGTCTCTTCTTTCTTCTCTGCCATTTCTGCTTTCTTTGCTTCCTTGGCTTCTTTCACGCTTGATGCACCTGCAATAACGGCTACAACTCCACCTAATACTGCAAGAATGGGAATCGCGCCCTTTAAAACAAGGAGAAAATCAAACCACCAGCCAATCAATCCCCAGATACCTAGTGCTACTGCTACGATACCACCGATGATACTCCACATTTTTACACCTCCACATTTTTCATTTACGGGGTATGTACCCCCTGGTGTGTTCTATGAACACAAACCTATAAACTATTCTACAAAACTATGCTGATTTGTCAAGACCTTGTAAATTGCCAGCGGAATCGAATCCACTATTTCTGTTGGAAGTATTGAATATTCACCTGAAATGCCAGTAGAGCGTACGAGTAAGTCCCCTGCAAGTCCGTGAACGTGGACGCCTGCAAGTGCGCTCTCAAGTGGTGTCCTGCCCTGAGCCATTAGTCCTGCGATGATTCCGGCAAGCACGTCTCCACTGCCGCCTTTTGCAAGTGCAGGCCCGCCGGTAGGGTTTATCCAGAGTTTGTCGCCGTTGCTCACGGAAGTTCTGTAACCCTTTAACACGCAGACGAGTTTGTTTGCTTTCGCGAGACGCTTGCAGGCACGATATCGGTTTTCAAACGTTTCGTTGAGTCGCGTGCCAGTGAGTCGTGAAAATTCTCCCGGATGAGGTGTGATGACAAGGGGAGCAGCAACACGGGAAAATATTTTTGACTCCCATTTATCATTGCGGCATTCACCACTCAACACATTTAGTGCATCAGCATCAAGAAGAGCCGGTATTTCTATTTCTTCAACCAGCCGCCTTACGAAATCCCTGACCGGCTTTGTATGTCCAAGCCCCGGTCCAACAAGCGCTGCGGTTATTCCTCTGGTATGAATAAAGTCTCTTATCTGAAGCCATGCGCTTGGTGAAATCGTTCCATCGGAGGTTCCTATAACAGGGAGTGTCATTGCTTCAGTGAGTTTTACCTCCATTATTTGGTTCAGTTCTTCTGGTATTGCGAGCGTAACTAGTCCTGTGCCGATTCTTAACGCTGCAGTGCATGCCATGGACGCTGCACCCGTCATACCGCGCGAACCAGCAATTACCAGAAGATGCCCGAATTGGTTCTTGTGTGCATCTCGTTTACGAGGAGGGAAGACCTGAACAATATCACGTGGAGTGATGAGTTCAAAATCAACGGGAGTGGTTGGCTCCAGTATTCCTATGTCAACTACGTAAATGGAGCCACAGAATCTGGCGCCGGGTCCAGCCACCTGGCCACGCTTCGGGAGAGCCATGGTAATTGTTACGTCTGCTTGTACCGTATGTTGCGCTGTTTCTCCAGTTGTCGCGTTGACTCCGGATGGAATATCGCATGCAACCTTAAAGCATCTGGAAGAATTAACTATATCTACCAGCCAGATTAATTCTTCCGGCATCTCACCTTTAAAACCGGTACCGAAAAGACAATCTACAATTATATCAGCAGATGATATTTCACGGAGGACATACTCTTGTGAAGATTGCGTCATGTCAACCACCGTAGCCATATCTGATTGTAACCGGCCAAGATTTGTAGTTGCTGATTCAGACATATTTTTAGAGTATGCAAGCATTACGTGTGGATGATTACCTGCCTCGGCGAGATAGCGCGCAAGCACCAGTCCGTCACCGGCATTATTGCCTTTACCGCAAACTATCACTATCTTCAGGTTTGTGAGATTTGGAATTATATCTTTCAGACAGAGAAACATTCCATAGCCCGCGCGCTCCATTAGTTCTAACCCGTTTGTTCCATTATTGATTACATTATTATCAAGCTCTCTCATAAGTTCAGCTGATATAATTTTCATTTGCTTTCCCCATCAGTCCATATCGCCTGTGCCACTGCGTAATCTTTGCTATGCGCGAGTGTAACCAGAAAATGACCGGGAATATGGTTTCCGGTAATATTTACCTCGGGACGGCCACTCTCAAGGTTAGTGACCTCTATGTTTTTTATGCTCACGCCGCGTGAATCAAGCGATTTCCAGACCGCTTCCTTTGCTGCAAACCGCGCTGCGTAATGTTGAGCCGGATTTATCTGTCCCTCACAGTATTGTATTTCTTTCTTAGTGAATATCCGTTCACGGAATTTCCTGCCTCCGGACAAGAACTGTTTCACCCGGCGGACTTCAACTATGTCAATCCCTATACCCCTGATGTTCATTCTACTGTTACGCTCTTCGCAAGGTTTCGTGGTTGGTCTATTTCGCATCCACGTAAACGTGCAATGTGGTAGGCAAGTAACTGTAATGGAACCACATTTACTATAGGAGATAAAAATTCTTCCACAGAAGGGACCGGGATAAGCATATCGGTGAGATGTGCAACATTTTTATCATCCTTTGATGCAAGTGCAATTACAATACCTTTTCTTGCCTTTACTTCCTCAATGTTTGATATGACCTTTTCCTGCACTTTGCCTTGAGTTGCAATTGCCAGCACCGGCATATCCTTATCTATGAGTGCTATTGGTCCGTGCTTCATTTCCCCGGCTGGATAACCTTCTGCATGAATATATGAGATTTCTTTGAGTTTAAGTGCGCCCTCTAATGCAATTGGGTAATTTATATTGCGGCCTAAATAGAGAAAATGGTCTTTTTGGTAGAATCTACGTGCGCACATAATAATTTCTTTGTCATTTGATAGGACTTCCTCAATTATTGTCGGAACTCGCAATAGTTCTTTAAGGACCTTACTTGCATCCTTGCGTAACAGTGTTTTTTTGCGGCGCCCAAGCAGGACCGCGAGAAGGACCAATGCTGTGAGCTGTGCAGTGAATGTTTTGGTAGATGCAACCCCTATTTCTGGTCCTGCGTGTGTATATACCACGCTGTCCGAGTCTCGTGCCAGCGACGAACCAACCACATTGCATATTGCAATGGTATGCGCGTGCCGTGAGCGTGCTGCACGGAGAGCTGCAAGAGTATCTGCTGTCTCGCCTGATTGGGATATGAATACTGCGATAGAATTTGAACCAATTACCGGTGTTCGGTAACGGAATTCAGAACCAATATCTACCTCGCACGGAATACCTGCCCAGTCCTCAATGAGAAACTTGCCGATTAATGCGGCATGATAAGAAGTGCCACATGCAATGATATAGATACGGTCAATCTGTTCTATTGAATGAGTTGTGAGACCAACTTCGGATAGCGACACCTCTCCATTAATAGATGATATGCGTCCACGAAAAGTATCCGTTATTACCCGTGGCTGTTCGTTAATTTCCTTCAACATAAAATGTTTAAATCCGCCTTTCTCTGCTGCTTCAGAATCCCAGGTAATTCTCGTAACAGAACGTTTAACTTCTGCTCCGTTAGAATCTTTTATTTTTACTCCGTTCCTTGTGATAGTTACAACTTCGCCATCTTCGACAAACAGCGCCTCTCTTGTGTAACGGAGAAAAGCAGGTATATCCGAAGCCAGGAAATACTGGCCGTTTCCAAGTCCGATTACAAGAGGACAGTACTGCCTTGCTCCAACAATGGTGTCAGGACTGTCAGCAGAAATCACAGCGATTGCATAGGAACCGCGGAGATGCTTTACAGCTCGTGTTACTGCATCTGTCAGGTCACCTTCAAAGTACTTCTCTACGAGGTGAGCAATTACCTCAGTATCCGTTTCCGAACGGAAACGGTGTCCTTCCTTTTTCAATTGCTGTTTCAGCGAGAGATAATTTTCAATTATACCGTTGTGTACTACAACTAACCGTCCCTTGCAATCAGTATGTGGATGCGCATTTTCTTCGGATGGTTGACCGTGTGTTGCCCAACGGCTGTGGCCAAGTCCTACTGTACCTTGAAGATGAAGAGGAACAACGATTCTTTCAAGGTCAGAGATTTTGCCGCGGACACGATAGAGTGCAAGGTGCCCATCGTGTATTATCGCAAGACCTGCTGAGTCATAGCCGCGATATTCCAGATGTTTCAAGCCGTCTATAAGGATTGGAGTCGCCATTTTATTACCGATATATCCAATTATACCACACATGAAACTATCATAATCCTCTAGTGAATTTTACCATGAAATGAATCATAATTCCAGGTTCCACCACCGGGTCTGGCCGGTATTGCAGCAAGTAGCCCATCACTGATTAATTCCTTCAGGTCAGAAGGGTATGCGCCGTGATTTTTGTGGGACCGCTTGAGCGCATTCTTCAGGATTTCTTTGTGCAGGATGTAAAAAATGCGGTTAGCCCGGTTCTGACGGCGTGCGTGGACAGCTATAGCAGCAGGAGACGGTGCATTTCTTAGGCCATGTGCATAACGGCGTCCAATAACTGCCATAACCACAAAAATGCCAGCTACAAGAACGATAATAGTAATTATTTGATTCATGAAATTTTTCTTTTTGAAGACCGCGGTCTGCGTCTGGAGGGTAACAATGCGCCGGCCTTTTTCATTTGAGCGACTGCATCTTTCATCCCGAGGATAACAGCTTTCCCTACGATAGAGTGCCCGATATTGAGGTCTTCAATTTCAGGAATCCGCGCTATTGCTTGCACGTTCTGATAGTGAAGGCCATGACCAGCATTCACCCTGAGACCTAATGAGCTGGCGAGGCGTACTGCCTGTATGATACGTAAGAGCTCACGACGCTGTGTTGCCTGGTTACGAGCGTTTACATACTTTCCTGTATGAAGTTCTACGTAATTGGCTCCGACGTCATGGGACGCACGGAGCTGTCGTTTATCCGGCTCTATAAAAAGACTCACTGCTATATGGCGTGCTTTGAAACGCGGGATTATTTTTTTCAGGCGTTCCCTGTATCTGAACACGTCAAGCCCACCTTCAGTGGTGAGTTCCTGCCTGCGTTCCGGGACGATACACACGCTCTCCGGCTTTAACCGCAGTGCAGTTTCAACGATATCTTGTGCGAGTGCCATCTCCAGATTTATACCTATCTTCAATTCGCGTTTTAACTTCCACAGATCGCGCTCTTTGATGTGACGGCGGTCTTCGCGAAGATGGACTGTTATAACATCTGCTCCAGCCGCCTCGGCTTCCAGAGCAGCAGTTACAGGGTCAGGGTATGTAGTGTGCCGTGCCTCGCGCAAGGTTGCAACGTGGTCAACGTTCACGCCAAGACGGCGTACAGCAGCAAGTGAACTATTTTTGTGAATCATTTTTTTCGTCATCGTCACTTTTTATGTCTGGTAACTTATGAAAATCATAGGATTTACCATCAAACAGGCAAACCTGATTTCTACCCATTTTCTTTGCGTGTTTCATTGCCTGTATTGATTTTGCAACCAGTTCTTCCTTATTCACAGCGTCATCCGGATATGTGACCTGACCGATGCTTACCGTAAGTTTTCCGCCTGGAAAAACGTCTTCCTGTGGGAATTTTGTATTCATAACCGTATATCTCAGACGCCTCGTCAATGACGAAGTATCCGATTTTCCGGTTTCAGGCAATAAGAGTATAAATTCCTCGCCACCATAGCGAAAGACATAATCGATTTTTCTGGTTACTTGCTGGCATACCTGTGCCATACGTTTAAGAATATGGTCTCCTGCAAGATAGCCATACGTGTCATTGTACACGTGAAAGTTATCTATGTCGGTTAGTACAAGAGAGAAAGGTCTCCGGAAATGTTCAGCACGGTCCACTTCCCTTGAGAGAACCTCATGGAAGTAGCGTGGGTTATATGCTCCGGTCAGAGCGTCAATAATGTTTGGTATTTCTTTTTCTTCCCGCTGTGCTCGTTGCACACGGCGAAGGACGACTTCCATTTCCGCCCCGTTGAATGGTTTAGATACGTACTCATACTTACCCTCGTTTAGCGAGTCGAGAGCAGACTCTACCGACTTGTGTGAGCTGACGGCAATTACCGTTATATCTGATTTCACTTCTTTGACTTTTCGCATAACTTCCAGTCCGCTCGGTTTACCTGCATCCGAAATGAGCACTTCCAGGTCGGTCTTGTGTGCACGTTCAATTGCCTCCTCCTCGGAAGATACAGCCCAGACCGAATGGCCTGCGCCACTCAGGTAATCACGCAGCATATTCCTCGTATCTTCATCCGGTTCTACAATAAGAATATTCATACCGATTGTCTCCTCCTCATCACTTTCCGAGGTAATGCACGAAATACCAGAGTATAATTGCAAGCCCCAGAGATATTAGTTTTAACACAATATGCTCTTTAAGTTTTTTCCACATAAGTGCGTTCTTCTATTTTTTGTTTTTGTACTTCGACAAGATGTTGCTCTATTTGTTCTATGGTCAGGTCACGCTCGAGGCGTCCCTGCTGCGCTATGGATAAAGTACCAGTTTCTTCCGAAAGGACAATTGCCCAGGCGTCGCTGACGTTTGTAATTCCGATTGCAGCACGATGCCGTGTTCCGAGGATTCGCGCAAGCCCCGGGTCATGGGATAGCGGCAGTATGCAGCCAGCGGCGGCCACCCTGCCGCCCGATACAACGGCCGCTCCATCATGGAGCGGTGCACGTGACATAAACAGTGCGCTCAATAAGTCAGCAGTTACCTCGGCATCGATTCGAACCCCTGTTTCCATGTAATTCCTCAGTGACATACTTTGTTCAAAAACAATTATTGCGCCATAACCCTTTTTTTGCAGCCAGGTAAGTGCTTCTATAATTTCACGGATATTTGAATAACTATCCCTCAATAATATCTTTGTAAAGTGGCTACCTGTTAGGCGTGACAGAATTATCCTTAATTCCGGCTGGAACGTTATTAACAATGCAAGTACTATGAGAATCCAGAAACGCTGGAGTATCCAGAAGATTGTCTCAAAGTGAAGCAGGTATGAAATTGCAATTGCGAGGCCAAGGCCGACCAGAGCATAAACGAGCTGTATTGCTCGTGTGCCGCGTACCGCAAGGATAGAATAGTAAATTGCCGATGCAAGGAGCAGGATTTCAACAATATGTACAACGTAATTTTGCCAGATTGAGACGATTAATTCAGTCATCTTTCACCAGTTGGAATTGTGCAACCGTGTCGACTACTTTCCTGGTTTCTTTAACGTCGTGGACACGTAGAATACTTACTCCCTGCTCAATACACCACGCAGCAACTGCAAGAGAGCCCTCCAGCCGTTCTTCCGGGGGCCATCCAAAAAGATGTCCGAACATTGACTTGCGAGACGCGCCTACAAGAACATGCACTCCCAGTGTCGTGAATTCACTGATGTGCCGTAGAATTTTGACGTTATGCTCCGGCGTCTTACCAAAACCGATCCCGGGGTCTATTACGATATGGCCTTTGTCAATTCCTGAATTGACTGCAAAGTGGATGCGCTCGCGCAGAAAATCAAGTATATCTACGACCACGTCATCGTAGCGGGGATTTTTCTGCATATTTTGTGGTTCACCCTGCATATGCATAAGGCAAACAGCAGCTCCATAGTCCTTAACTACAGAACACATCTCAGGGTCAGAACGAAGTGCCGAAATATCATTTACGAACTTTGCGCCTGCCGTAAGTGCCTCCTTCGCAACCGCTGCTTTATAGGTGTCTATAGAAATTGGCGTTGGACAATTTCTAACCAGTTTTTGTATCACTGGAAGAACTCTTTTAAGTTCTTCTTTGGGTGCGACTGGCTGTGCGCCAGGTCTTGACGATTCGCCGCCGACGTCTATGATATCCGCGCCTTCTTCTGCGAGTTTGAGTCCATGCTCCACGGCGCTTTCTGAATCTGAATACCTGCCGCCGTCATAGAAGGAATCAGGAGTGACGTTCAGTACGCCCATAATAATAGGACGGTCTAAAGAAATAGCCGTATCGGTCATCTGTAGTTTGGCAGGGAGCTGGTGGTCCGTGCCGGATAACATCTTTTCGAGTTCCTGACCGACTTCCTGCAATCCGAATGGCTGGAGCTTCAATTTTCCAGACGCGTATCTTATCTGGCTTGGTGTACCGAATAGCAATGCTTTGCAATGACCGTTTGATTCCATGTAAAATACGTCCCGTGGGAGCGCAGCATCTGCTCCAGCTCCAAGCGCTTCCTGTTTCAGAATCTGCGCCTGCCGTGGCGTAAGGTTCTCTACTACGTAAGTAAGAGTATATGCCTTGTCGAGCATTATCTCGGTGCCATGACTGTCTACTCCAAGATGCATCATCGCACGACGGATTTCTTCTCTATTCTGAAACCGGATTTGGTGTACCTGCATTATCCGTTTATCTATGCCCAATTAGTGTCAAAGCTTCACTGCGAGTACGCGCATCACTTAAGAATATCCCGCGCATCGCAGACGTAGTTATCCTGCTACCTGGTTTTTTTACACCGCGGATAGTCATACACAGATGCTCGGCTTCGACTATTACGAGAACCCCAAGTGGTTTTAGCGCCTTCATTATCGAATCGGCTATCTGTTTTGTAAGGCGTTCCTGCATCTGCAAACGATGTGCAAACCCATCTGCAAGACGCCCGAGCTTCGATACGCCAACGACGTTCCCATTACGTGGGATATATGCAATATGGATTTTACCAAAGAATGGAAGTAGATGATGCTCGCATATTGAATAGAATGGAATGTCACGCACCAGGACCATTTCTTCATATTTTTCCGTTTCATGGAAGACCTTAAGGTATTCTTGTAGATGCGAACCGTAGCCATTGAGGAGCTCATCAAGCATGCGTGCAACGCGCTCGGGGGTTTTCCTTATTCCTTCGCGGTTTATATCTTCGCCTATCGCTTCCAGTATCTGGCTCACTGCCTGTTCAATCTTTTTTTGCTTGTCTGTTTTCGCCTTCTTCAAGTTTCTTTTCTCCTTTTTGACACTGCGCTTCATCGCTCTTCCGGGCTTTTACCAGTGGCTCTATCCCGAGCGTTTCTTTGATAATAACGTCCACTTCATCGCCATCAAGATTTTCTTTCTCAAGCAAAGCGGCAGCTATTTCATCAAGAGCTGGCTGGCGCTCTTTGAGAATTCCAGTCGCTTTATGATGTGCAGATTCTATAATAGTCATTACTTCTTCATCGATAGTTTGTTGTGTCTTTTCGCTGTACTGCTTTTCTCTGAGGAAGTCCCGCCCAAGGAATATCTCTTGTTCGTCTTTCTTAAGTGAAATTGGCCCTATTTTCTTGCTCATGCCATATTGAGAAACAATCTTGTACGCAATATCAGTTGCTTGCTCCAGATCGTTCTGAGCGCCCGTAGTTACCTGATTGAACGTAAGTTCCTCTGCCGTTCTACCACCAAGCAGAACGGTAATCTTTGTAACAATTTCATCATAAGAAACCAGATATCTATCTTCAGTTGGTAGTTGTAATGTGTAGCCGAGCGCAGGGCCACGTGGAATAATGGATACTTTGTGTATCGGGTCTGACCCTGGCATGAATTTTGCAACGAGCGTATGCCCTGCTTCGTGAAATGCGATAATCTTTTTTTCGTGTTCTGAGATTACGCGGCTTTTCCTTTGAGGTCCGGCGAGTACACGGTCTATTGCCTCTTCGAAATCCTCCATTTCGACCATATCTTTGTTTCGACGCGCAGCAAGGAGTGCCGCTTCGTTTGCGAGATTTGCAATGTCACTTCCAACAAATCCTGGAGTTCTACGTGCCAGCACGTTCAAGTTTACCTCTGGCGCCATTTTTATTTTTCTGGTGTGGACACTAAGTATTTCCTCACGCCCTTTCACGTCCGGCACAGGCACTGCAATGTGACGGTCAAATCTTCCTGGCCTGAGGAGTGCAGGGTCAAGTACGTCGGGCCGGTTGGTAGCAGCTATAAGTATCGTTCCTTCGGTGGTGTCGAAGCCGTCCATTTCTATCAAAAGCTGGTTCAGTGTCTGCTCGCGTTCATCATGGCCGCCACCAATACCTGAGAATCTGTGTCTGCCAACTGCATCAAGTTCATCAATGAATATCACTGCAGGCGAACTTTTCCTCGCCTTCTCGAAGAGGTCACGAATGCGTGAGGCCCCGACACCTACGAACATTTCAACGAACTCTGGGCCAGACGCAGAGAAAAATGGAACGCCTGCTTCTCCTGCGACTGCCTTAGCAAGCATCGTCTTGCCCGTACCAGGCAGACCATAAAGCAGAACGCCTTTCGGAATCTTGCCGCCAAGGCGCTGGAATTTCTTTGGATTTTTCAAGAACTCAATAATTTCTTGTAATTCTTCTTTTGCCTCATCAAGACCAGCGACGTCATCAAAGCCGATTTTTATTTTATCCTTGGTGATGATATGTGTGCGGCTTCGTCCGAATGTCATCGCCTGCTGACCACCTGCGCGCATCTGGCGTGCGATAAGAATCCATATCACAATGAATAGCAGTATCGGGCCAAAGTTCAATAGAATTGAGGCAAAAACGTGTTTCTCAACTTTCCCGTGGAAAGCAACGTTGTGCTCTTCAAGTTCTTCAACAAGATTAGGGTCAGTGATTGGGACTACCCCGAATTCCTTGTTTGCACCAGAATCGTCGACATAGGTCCCATCTATCTTTCCCTCGCTGATAGCGATTTCTACAATTCTGCCGTCGCGTATATATCGTTTAAAATCACTATACTTGAGTTCAGCAGGTTTTGATGCAGGCGTGAACATCTGCGCCAGAAACACAGCCATAAGTATCACGAGCATCCAGAAAAATAGACCAGAACCAAGTTTTTTTACTTTGTTTTGTTTAGCCATTTTTTCTCCGGCTCATAAGTTAGTTCAAGAACTTTTTTTGTTTCTTTTGAAATCTGAGCAATTGCTGAACGGCGCCATCCCGCAACCCACAGTATGTCATTTGCGGCACCTACTATCGGGATACTGTTCCTCTGTGAAGCAGGTATGCGCAGGTTTATCATGATTTTTTTGAGTCCCGTAGTATGGCTAAGACCAAACGGATGAAATCTGTCGCCCTCCATTCTCGTTCTTACCCATAATTTGTCAAGCGGGATTTTATCCGCATCAAAATACGTTACGCGACGCCCATCTCCCAGGTTTTCCGGTACTTTTTTACTTAACCTTGCGCGGATTTGGAATCCGTAGTCGTTGGTTTGGACTTCACCCGGACAGCACAAATGACGCCTGGTTGATTTTTTACCCGCTTGCTCTTTTTGTTTCTGATTTGTGCATCGCCTTATGAAGTGAATCAGATTCTGTTCATAACTGACCAGCCAGCCGCGAGGCGTTGCTTTAGCGCCGGATGCAGCATCCAGCAGATTCAGGACCTGGTCGATGTCATGACAGCTTACTTCGCTTCCTTCACTGCCCAGGATTTTCCGTATAGCCCGTCTCTGTAAGCACCTATTATATCTCTTAAACAAATTAAAATCAAGGAAAATCTCGTTTGCTCTTTTGCTGACGACAGTGCTAGTTAGCACTTTTTCTGCCATCTTGTCTAGCGCCGCATCTTCTATTGCCGCAGCTTCTGCAATACGACCTAACGATGATTCGATTTGTGGATTAAGTTTTTTCAAATGCGGCATAACCTGATTGCGGACGCGGTTACGCGTGTATATATTTTGCGAGTTGGTTGCGTCCGTTCTCCAGTCAAGTTCAAAACGTTTTAGATAGTCAATGACGTCTGCACGCCTTGTTCTAAGGAGAGGGCGCACGTAAGTAATACCGTCAATCTTTTTGAGTGGCTGGATTCCACAAAGCCCGGTTACTCCCGTACCTCTGACAAGACGCATTATAATCGTTTCTGCCTGGTCCGAGAGAGTATGCCCTGTTACCGCCTTCGAATACCTCAAGCGCCGCGCAATCTGACATAGAGCATGATGACGCAGGGAACGTGCCGCCATTTCGATACTCAGTTTTTTCTTTTTACTGTATCCTTTCACGTCGAATTGACGAACAGTAATTGGGATATGACATTCTCTGGCAAGTTTTCGGACGAAGCGTTCGTCGGTATCGCTTGCTTTTCCGCGAAGATTATGGTTGAAGTGAACTACTTTAATATGGAGTTTGTAGTCGGTGAGCGTGAACGTAAGAAGATGAAGGAGTGCTACAGAGTCCGGTCCGCCGGAAACACAAACCAGAACTCTTTCTCCCGGTTTAAATAGACCGTATTCTCGTATAAGTGAACGTGCTTGTCTTTCAAGGTTATTCAACTTTTATCCGAACCCGCTAAAGCTGGTAGCGGGGAAGGGAATCGAACCCTTATTAGCAGATTATGATTCTGTCGCTCTAACCGTTGAGCTACCCCGCCATTTATTTAGTATATTCTATGTAGTGAGAGGCATTTTGTCAACAACATTAATTCTCCGGCTTGCAATTTAACCAGCGTTGGTCTATAATCTAAATAGGTTCTTCTAGGTTCAGATAAATGGTCCACACTAAAAGGTCGCCTGCCTGGCGTCCCACACTTGGGGGCAGTGCAACGCAGGAAGCTTTACAGTCGGCTGGTGCTACATCTCGTTTTGCGGCGTTGTTCGTCGCTCAAATAGTCTGTGCTATTCTCGCTCCTCACGCCTTGCAAAACAAGCATCCCACCAGCCTTTGTGCGACAAGCCCCTGCGTTGCACTGCCCCGGACACGCTCGTGGCAATACTTTATGTTAGGTTTAGATTATTTTAATGCCTCGCTATAGATTTTTTGGCATAATGAAAAATTTACTACATTAAATACTAAGGGGCTGTAACGCAATAATGTTGACGTTTGGCTGTGATGATTTTGGAGCGACGCAGTCGTAGCCCAAAAGCGCACAGCCCCTTCGGGGATGCCCAACTTTGTCCGATTTCTGCGTTGCTCCTCGCTCAAATAGTTTATACTATTTTCCCTCGTCGCGCCTTGAACTCGACCAAAGCTGGGCATCCAAATCATCAACATTATTGCGTTACAGCCCCTAAGCCAAAAAATCAATGTCCGCTTAGCGGGAACGCCGGCGCGGCGACCTATCTAAATGTGTTACCTATATACTGAACCTATACAAGATTTTGACAATCTAATGCAATTAAGTGAAGTTACATTTTCATTTCTTGACGTGGAAACTACGGGGTTGGACCCTGAGGATGGTGCGCGTATTTGTGAGATAGCGATCCTGAAGACGCGTAACTGGCAACAAGTTGCTTGTTTCCATACTCTGGTGAATCCCGGTATCCCTCTGTCCGATGACCCGCTTCCAGTTAATCGCATAACCCCTGATATGTTAGTCGGGCAGCCCGGATTTTCAGAAGTTGCACCAGAGATTGTACGGCTCCTATCCGGCTCAGTAATTGTTTGCCACAATGCACCGTTTGACATTGGTTTCCTTGAGTGTGAACTGGACCGTGCCGGGTTAAAACTCCCTAACGTTCAGATTGTAGATACGCTGGACCTTGCACGAAAGCACTACAATTTCAGAAATAATAAACTGGGGACGATTGCGGATTCATTGGGTATTGAAACCGACACAAGACACCGTGCTCTTACGGACGTTATAACCACATGCCATATACTACGTCGTTTTGTTGAAGACCTGGAAACAAAAGGCAGGACGACGCTAGAGGATATTTTTTGCTCAAGTGGGTAAATGGGGAGTAACTTTACGAAAAGAGATTGCTCTTGAGAAGAAATTCAAACGGTTCAATATCCATGAAAAAGACATAATAGAGAAGTTTGTCCGTTCAGGCGGCAAGGGCGGGCAGAAGTTAAACAAAACCTCCTCCTGTGTGTATCTAAAACACATACCCACCGGAATTGAGGTAAAATGTCAAAGAGAGAGGTCGCAATCGCTGAACCGTTTCCTCGCCAGAAGAATTCTTGCAAACAAGATAGAAGAAATGGTACTTGGTAAGGAAAGCGAAGAGAGGAAACGGATTGAGAAAATACGGCGGAAGAAGCGCAGAAGGTCAAAAAGAGCAAAAGAAAAAATGCTTCGTGAGAAGAATATTCAATCTGAGAAGAAACAACTCAGGGTGACGCCAGACTTGGAAGAGTAGCATGAGGCAGGAGGATAAAGCATCAGTGTTTGGTTTCGGGCCTGAAATAATTATAGCCGGTATCGGAGGAGATAAACTGTGAAAATCGGATTGATTACTTCTGGGGGTGATGCACCCGGGATGAATGCTTGTTTGAGAGCGGTTGTCAGGACAGCGCTTGGGGCAGGGCATAGCGTTGTTGGTTTTGAACGTGGATATGAGGGAGTTGTAAATGGATGGTCCAGAATAATGGACGCACGTTCAGTAAGCAACATTTTGCATACTGGTGGCACAATTCTTGGCACAGCGAGATGTGAAGAGATAAAGACAAGTAAAGGAGTAGAAAAAGCTGCAGGTGTACTTAAAGATACTGGCGTAGAAGGTCTTATAACGATAGGTGGAGATGGTTCCGCGCATGGTGCTCTCGCTATTTCTGAGGTTGCCGGAATACCTGTGGTGCTTGTCCCTGCGACGATAGATAACGATATCTGGGGAACAGATGAGACGATTGGATTTGATACAGCTGTCAATACCGCAATGGAGTGCGTTGACCGAATACGCGATACCGCAGCTTCATTTGAAAGAATATTCGTGGTTGAAGTGATGGGCAGGCGCCGTGGATTCATTGCTCAGCGGGTCGGCTTGGTTACCGGCGCAGAAGTGGTTCTTGTTCCAGAGATTAGATATAGTTTGGATAAGGTATGCACTACGCTTATAGAAGGACGCAAACGCGGAAAGAAGAGCTCAATTGTCATTATGGCTGAAGGCGCCGGAAGTTCCCGTGCGGTAGCAGAGCAAATCCAGGACGTGACCGGCTACGATACCAGGATAACAGTGCTCGGATACGTACAGCGTGGCGGAATTGCTACTGCACGTTCACGCTTACTGGCGGATTTGTTCGGATTGCACGCAGTGCGGATGTTAGAAGAACATTGCAAACCACTCATGGTCGGGATAGAAAATAACCAGATTGTCACGCACAGTTTATCTGAAGTCATAAGCAACCGCAAAGAACTTGACCAGATGATGCTCTCCATCCTTGAAAATTTTGCAATATGATGGTCTTTTCTGCAGTTTTTTCAATGTCCAGACACTAATCCTAGTTCAATGGAGGACTCAATGGAAAACGTTCAGCAGTATGAACAGGAGCTTCAAAAAAGAATTACTGAAAATCTTGCACGCATAAAGCACAAGTTGATAGTTATAAGCGGGAAAGGTGGGACAGGTAAAACAACTATAAGCGGCTCTCTTGCGGTGCTTGCGAAAAGCAAAGTTATTGCTGATTGCGACGTGGATGCACCTGATTTACATTTGTTGCTCTCGCCACACATAAAAGAAAAATACGAATTCTTTGGTATGAAGAAAGCATCAATCGATACCGAGAAATGCACGGAGTGTGGAGTTTGTAAGGAACTGTGCAGGTTTGGTGCAATCAAAATAGTAGATGGGCAGTATATAGTTGAGCCGTTCTCCTGTGAAGGTTGTGGCGTCTGTGTCTGGAATTGCCCGGTGCAAGCAATCGATTTTAAAGAGAATATGGCCGGTGAGTGGTATGTATCAGATACTGAGTATGGACCGATGGTTCATGCAAAATTAGGGATTGCCGAGAGTAATTCCGGAAAACTCGTGACTCAGGTGCGGCAGAAAGCAAGTGAAATTGCTAATGCAGTTGGCGCTGATTTTGTAATCATAGATGGACCGCCAGGCATAGGATGCTCTGTTATCGCTTCGCTTGCAAATACAGATTTGGTTCTTGCAGTTAGTGAACCGACTGTTTCAGGTATTGCAGACCTTGCCAGAGTACTGAAACTTACCAGACATTTTGGGATAAGAACAGTCGTATGTTTAAACAAGTATGACATTAACACAGAAAAATCTCGTGAGATTGAACACTACTGTTCCGAAAGCAATATTCAGGTAGTCGGCAGAATACCGTTTGACCCCGAAGTAACCCAAGCGATTGTTAACGGGGTGCCGTTAGTTAAATATTCCCATGGCAGGGCTTCTCAGGAAATAACCCACGCCTGGGAAACGCTCAAGGAAGCCTTCCTCTAATCCACCCATTACAGTTTGTAATCTCTGAAGACAGTAAAAGTCAGAAAAAGCAGAGGACTTGACAAAATATAAATTCTTGTATACAATGTTAGAGGACACTAACATTGTTATAGTAGCCAAACTTCTGGATGAGCATGTTATGAGAGGACAGCTAAGCCAAAAGGCAGAAGATTACTTAGAAGCGATACTTGTTCTTGGGCAGGAAAAAGAAGTTGTTCGCGTTAGTGATATCAGCCGAAAGATGACCGTAAGCAAGCCAACTGCACACTCTACACTCCATGTGCTTGAGAGAAAAGGGTTGGTTGAACACGAGAAATACGGGCTGGTGAAACTGACACCAAAAGGTAAACGGGTCGCAGAAGGGGTTTACACTTTTCACCGTTTGCTTAAAGAATTTCTGGTCAATATCCTTGGGGTGCAACAGGATATCGCAGAACGTGATGCGTGTAACATGGAACACCAAATAAGTCACGTCACACATGAGAGATTCGCTAAGTTCCTCCAATTTATACGCGCTTGTCCCTATAAGAGAAATTCGGATTTGCTTACGACTTTCATGTATTTCATTGAGCACGGTCGACGACCTTCATGGCATACAAACGATGGACCCGCCACACGGCCGAAACTTCAAAAATAACTCAAAAAGGAAGGACGGTAGAAACATGGATGTAACAATGTTAAATAGAGGTGAAACAGCAACTGTAGTTTCAATTGGAGGTGGCCGTGGCTTGATTACAAAGCTGGCCGCGCTGGGAATCAGGCCGGGCGTACGACTGACTAAGGTTAGCGCGCAGATGTTTGGGGGGCCTGTAAACGTTCGCGTAGGCAATACCGAGGTGGGCCTGGGTTATGGAATGGCATCCAGAATACTGGTAGAAAAAGAGGGATAAATGGAAAGAGAACAGATGAAAAGAATACTTCTTGCAGGTAATCCTAACGTTGGGAAAAGCGCCATATTTTCGCGTCTCACAGGTGTGCGTGTGGTAATTTCGAATTACCCGGGAACTACTGTAGAATTCACTCAGGGATATACGAAAATAGCAGGAGAACAGGCAGTGGTAATGGATGCGCCCGGTACCTACACGCTCGAAGCAACCTGTAAAGCGGAAGAAGTTGCCTGTCAAATGCTAAAGGAAAGTGACCTGGTTATAAATGTCGTGGACGCCACGAATCTGGAGAGAAATCTTTATCTTACCCTTCAGCTGTTAGAAAGAAACATCCCGATGGTTGTGGTATTGAATATATGGGATGAGACTAAACACCGTGGGATTGAAATTGACGTCAAGAAACTGGAGCAGCTTCTTGGCGTACCTGTAATTCCCACGTGTGGAGTTACAGGTGAAGGGATAAAGACGCTTGTAGAGCGTTTGCCAGAAGCACAGGTGCCAAACAGGCCCGAGAGTTCAGCAGAGGAAAAATGGCGTAAGATAGGCACGATAGTACAGGAAGTCCAGAAGTTGCACCATCACCACCACACGTTTCTTCAAGGACTCCAGGATGCAAGTATTCAACCACTTACCGGAATCCCGATTGCGGCTGCGGTAATCTATGGGTGTTTCTGGTTAATTCGTTTTATCGGAGAAGGCCTGATTGGTTATGTATTTGAGCCGCTTTTTAATGGTTTATGGCTCCCTGTTATGACGAAGCTCAGTGTAGTGCTTGGAGGCGGTGGTTTCATTCACAATATATTAATTGGTCATTTGGTTGAGGGTGGCATTGATTTTGGACAATCGTTTGGACTTTTGACCACAGGTCTTTACGTCCCGATTGCTGCAGTGCTTCCATATATAGTTAGTTTCTATCTTGTCCTCGGGTTGCTTGAGGATTTCGGCTATCTGCCGAGGTTGGCAGTGCTTGTTGATAATGTCATGCACCGTCTTGGTTTGCACGGTTATTCAATTATTCCGATGATTCTTGGCCTGGGATGTAACGTGCCTGGCGCGCTTGCAACACGTATCCTTGAAGGGCGCAGAGAGAAATTTATTGCAGCAACTTTAATGGCAATTGCTATTCCATGTATGGCGCAGATTGCAATGATAGTGGGATTGGTTGGCCAGAGAGGAGGTCAGTATCTTCTTCTCATTTTCGCAGTTCTTTTCGCCATATGGTTCTTACTCGGGGTTGGGTTAAACCATGTGGTGAAAGGCAGAAGTCCTGAATTGATACTGGAAATTCCCCCATACCGGTTCCCACTCCCACAGGCAGTTGGAAAGAAACTCTGGATGCGCGTGGAGGGTTTTATCGCGTCAGCGGTTCCATACGTGCTCCTTGGAATTCTGATCGTGAATATTCTCTACTCACTAAAAGTGGTTGATTTCTTTGCCAGGATTCTTACGCCTGTGCTAAGTGGTATCTGGGGACTGCCGTCCTCAACTATGGGTGCACTTCTTATTGGTTTCTTAAGGAAAGACGTGGCAGTCGGGATGCTCGCTCCGCTTAATCTGACTACCAAGCAGCTTGTCATAGCTGCTACAATACTTGCAATATATTTTCCATGTATCGCTACCTTTGTGGTACTGGTGAAGGAACTCGGTATTGTTGATATGTTGAAGTCAATGGCGGTAATGATAATAGTAGCGCTTGTTGTTGGAGGATTACTTAACCTGCTTTTGCCTGCCGGCTTGTAACAGGTGCATATTTAGACAGCAGGGACTTGTTTTTTATTTCCTGGAAATAAATAGACTGTTTTTTATCCAGAAGCGCCACGGTTTCTTTGACCATACGGGACCAGCATAGTCAATTCCAATCCTTGGGCCGCGAACTATCATATTACGCGGTATCACGTCTCCTCTATTTTCCAGCCACGCATTCTTACTTGTAACGATATCCTCGCCGTAATGTCTACCTGAGAAGCCCATTGCTATACATAATTTTCCTGGTCCAGAAGTGAGATTGCGAGTATATGTTGTGCCGCGGCGTTTTGCCATTTCTTTCAATCCCTCAACAGGTTCCAATGCCCTTAGAAGCACACACTCCGGTTCTCCTTCAGGGCCTGTAGAGATATTCATCTGCCAGTACATCCCGTATACGAGATAAATATAAATATGGCCTCCTATCATGTACTCAGCACGGTTGCGTGGAGTTTTCTTGCCAGCGTAAGCATGAGATGCTTTATCTTCGGGGCCAATATATGCTTCGGTTTCCACAATTCTTGCGACAAGAAGATTTCGCCCGATACGATGAACCAGATACTTGCCAAGCATATCGGTTGCAACTTTAAGGGTAGGCTGTAGAAAGAAATCTCGTCCA
>Ga0210056_1000770_pt1 | contig 27431 bp, 30 predicted proteins | sample CryGeyCG2014_080_2_FD_183965 | JGI IMG/M metagenome (GOLD analysis project Ga0210056, IMG submission 183965) | Groundwater microbial communities from aquifer - Crystal Geyser CG07_land_8/20/14_0.80 (SPAdes) (version 2) | ecosystem: Environmental > Aquatic > Deep subsurface > Groundwater | place...
GACCAACGGCCTGGAACGCATCAACCGCGAACTCAAACGCAGAACCCGCGTGGCTTCGATCTTCCCCAATCCGCCTTCTTGCCTGCGCCTCGTTTCGGCGCTGCTCGCCGAGTGCGACGAGGAATGGTTGACCGGAAAAATCTACTTGAATATGAACCCTTGATCCACCCAGCCCAATGAACCCTTCTGCTAACTTTTACAGAAAAGATGTTGCACAATCTTGTCTTAATAGTTTGAGGGCGCGCGGTTACTGTAGCACCATGAGGCTTGGCTCGGTCGGGTAGGCTCCGCTATCGACGAGCAGATTGCTGGGTTAAACTAGCATTCAAACGATCACTTGAGAGGTGCGCCATGAATATCGCCCTGCATGAATTGCCTGTCGAAGAACGAATCAGAATGGTTGAAGATATTTGGGACAGCATTGCTGCCGACAAGAAAGTGTTGGCGCTGACTGCTGAACAAAGAGCCGAGCTTGACCGGCGCTTGAATGCTTATGAGATTGATGGCAATCGCGGGCGCCTGGCGACCGAGGTGATTGCGGACATTCGTCGCAAACTATGACTTTTGCGCTTCATCTTCGCCAGGAAGCCGAGCTTGATCTGGAAGATGCCGCGTTTTGGTATGAAGAACAAAATACTGGCTTGGGCCACCAATTTCTGGATGAAGCCCAATCGATCCTTTCCGCGATTGCGGAAACACCGCTGATCTTTCCTGTTGTCCATAAAAGTACAAGACGTGCTTTGATGCGCCGTTTTCCCTTTGGTGTCTATTTTCAAGTGGATTCTTCCGGCGTCATGGTGGTGGCGGTGATGCATGGCAGTCGCAGTCCCGCGCGCTGGAAGAGTCGGAATTAGTTTTCCTGCGAATTCCATGTCCTCCGCGCGGGTGGTTATCAGATAGCTGTGCGAGCAAAAGGGGCCAGGCTCGAATTAAATTTCAAAGCACGAATCATTGAACAAGCATTTTCCTCTCCTCGTGTTGCATTCGCTCTTCAATGTATTCGGAAAGTCAGACCGAGCCTGCTTCCTTCTGGCTGCGTACGGCAAGGATGAAAACGGTATCGACTTCGACCACGTAACGGTACAAAGCAACATAGCCGTGTGAGCGTTGCCCTATCACCAGTTCACGTTTGTCGTTATTTGAGGGGCGGCCGATCATGGGGTTGTATTCCAGTACGCTGATCGCTTCGATGATCTCGCGAATGCGCAATGCTGGGTTTTCGATCTGGTATTGCGCAAGGTGATCGAGGATGCGATCAAAATCATCCCCCACTTCCGCAGCCAGTTCGATGTGTGCCATGTTCAGCGCGCCAGTTTGCGGGCGACCGGGCGCTTGACACCTTTACCGGCCAGGCGACTTTCCAGGTAGCCGCGCATTTCCTGCCAGGGAATGGTTTTGCCGGTAGCCGCGATACGGGCATAACGTTCTTCGGCTTCCGCATCGAAAGCAGTTCGACGCTCTTCTTGCTCGGCCTTTTCTGCGATGGCCTCAAGAATGAAGCCGTGGGTTGTTGTGCCGGCTCGTTTTGCAGCAGCGGAAACACGAGATTTGAGATCTTCCGGCAATCGTATGGTGGTGGTGCTCATGATTGTCTCCAGAGCTTGAAGGGGTGAGGTTACTGTAGCACATGAGTGCTACCTCGGGCACATATCGCTGGTCTGCTTATGCGACGGAAGGCGGCTTTTTCGCCTTTGGTTAATTGTGCGACAATGCGCGCCCAATATAGAGAGCGCACTACGCGCCGGTTCCGATAGGGGAAATCCTTGGATAATCTAAAGCAGTTGCTCGCGCCGGATATGGCGGCGGTGGATGCGGTGATCCGCGCACGCCTGCATTCCGAAGTGGCGCTGGTCAATCAGGTCGGTGAATACATCGTCAACAGCGGCGGCAAACGGCTGCGTCCGGCGCTGGTGTTGCTGGCGGCGCAGGCTTTTGGCTACACAGGCAAGCATCATCACGACCTGGCGGCGGTAGTGGAGTTCATCCACACCGCGACCCTGCTGCACGACGATGTGGTGGACGAATCCGACTTGCGCCGCGGGCGCGAAACCGCGAACGCGCTGTTCGGCAATGCGGCCAGCGTGCTGGTTGGCGATTTCCTCTATTCGCGCGCGTTCCAGATGATGGTGGGGGTGGGCGAGATGCGCGTGATGCAGGTGCTGTCCGACGCCACCAACGTCATCGCCGAGGGCGAGGTGCTGCAACTGCTCAACTGCCATGATGCGGATGTCGATGTCGCCAACTATATGCGCGTCATCCACTGCAAGACCGCCAAGCTGTTCGAGGCCGCCATGCGCCTCGGCGCCATCCTGGGCCGGGCGTCGCCCGCCGACGAGGAAGCGGCGGCGCAATACGGCATGCACCTCGGCACCGCCTTCCAGTTGATCGACGATGTGCTGGATTACTCCGCCGACGAAAGCGAAACCGGCAAACATCTGGGCGACGATCTGGCCGAGGGCAAGCCGACTTTGCCGCTGATCCACGCCATGCAGCATGGCACGCCGGAGCAGGCCGCGGTGGTGCGCGGGGCGATCGAGCAGGGCGCTGTCGACAAGCTGGCTGAAGTGCAAGCCATCATTCACGCCACCGGTGCGCTGGAATTCACGCGCCGGCGCGCATTGCAGGAGGCCGAGACGGCCTGTGCCGCGATTTCCGCATTTAATGATACGCAATTCAAACGCGCTCTGTTAGAATTGGCGCACTTTGCCGCCACGCGGCAATTTTAGTTTCATCTCGGTAGCATTCGGAGTGTAGCTCAGCCTGGTAGAGCACTGCGTTCGGGACGCAGGGGTCGGAGGTTCGAATCCTCTCACTCCGACCAATTCTGGTCGGACTTCGCAAATTTCCCCCATTCTTCTTGTCACTGTGGCGAACCCTGCTGCCGGTGCGCGGGCTTGATCGTCGCACGGCAACTTCGGGTATCATCGTATTCTGGTCAGTCGGCGAGGCAGCGCCGACCCCGCTTGGCAGTCAGACTTTTTTGGGAGCAAACCATGGGTTCATTCAGCATTTGGCATTGGTTGATCGTGTTGCTGGTGGTGATTCTGATCTTCGGTACCAAGAAACTGCGCAACATCGGCAGCGACCTGGGCGGCGCAGTCAAGGGTTTCAAGGAAGGCATGCGCAGCGATGATGAGCCGGCGAAGAAAGTGCGCGATGGCGATCAGGTGATCGAGGGCGAAGCCAAAGACAAGACGCAGCACAAATCCTGATCGGCGTGGCGCGAACGATGGTGGTGCCAGTCGATGTTTGATATTGGATTTTCCGAGATTCTGGCCATTATGGTCGTGGCGCTGGTCGTCATCGGCCCCGAGCGCCTGCCCAAAGTCGCGCGCTCGATGGGGCAATGGTGGGGGCGCATCCAGCGCTATCTGAACAAGATCAAACAGGATGTCAGCAGCAGTATCGAGTTGGAAGAGCTGCGCGATACACGACGCCAGGTGCAAGCCGAGGCCGAAGAGATGGAGCGCTCCCTGCACAACGCCGGCAGCGAGATCAACCACAGCCTGGCCATGCTGGAAAAAGAACTCGAGAATCCCGGCCAAAATCCGGACAAGGATGTCGCGCCGCCAGCGCCTTCCCCGCTTCCGCCTGATCGCCCATGAGTTCCAGCCAATCCCTCGTCACGCATCTGATCGAGTTGCGTAATCGGCTGGTGCATAGCCTGCTCGCGATTTTGCTCATCTTTCTCTGCCTGTTTCCGTGGGCGGCGGATCTGTATGCCCTGCTGGCGCAGCCTTTGCTGGCGAAACTGCCGCAGGGCACGCAAATGATCGCGACCGACGTGACCACGCCGTTCTTCGTGCCGATCAAGGTCACCATGATGGCGGCGTTTTTACTGGCGCTGCCTTATGTGTTGCTGCAGATATGGCGTTTCGTCGCGCCCGGCCTGTATGCCAACGAAAAGCATTTCCTGCTGCCCATGATCCTGTCCAGCCTGGTGCTGTTCATCGCGGGCATGGCGTTCGCCTATTTCGTCGTGTTCCCCGCCGTGTTCGGCTTTGTCATCGCCAGTGCACCCGTGGGAGTGGCAGTGATGACCGACATCGACAAATACTTGAGCTTCGCCCTCGGCATGTTCCTCGCCTTTGGCGTCTCGTTCCAGGTGCCGGTCATCGTCGTCGTGCTGGCGCATCTCGGCATGGTGACACCTGCCAAACTGCGCGAGGCGCGCCCGTATGTGATCGTCGGCGCCTTCGTGGTGGGTGCGGTCCTGACCCCGCCGGACGTGATCTCCCAATTCCTGCTGGCCGTGCCGATGTGGTTGCTGTACGAGGCGGGGGTGCTGGTGGCGGACAGGATGCCCGGCAAAAAACCAGGGCTGGCCGAGTGAAGATTTATCCCATTCAGACTCACGGCGGGGGAACGGTGCGGGATGACCGAGAGCTGGACGTGGCGCGCGATCACGCGCTTCCCGTGCGCGACACCTTGCAGCGCCCGTTGCGCGACTTGCGCATCTCCGTCACCGACCGCTGCAACCTGCGCTGCACCTACTGCATGCCGCGCGAAATCTTCGATGAGCGCCACACTTTTTTGCCGCGCGCCGAACTGCTCACCTTCGAGGAAATCGAGCGCCTGGCGCGCGTCTTCATTCGGCTGGGCGTGCACAAGATTCGCCTGACCGGGGGCGAGCCCCTGTTGCGCCGCGGCATCGAACAACTGGTCGAAAAACTCGCCCGTCTCGATACTGCCGAAGGCAAACCGGTTGAGGTCGCGCTCACCACCAATGCGGTTCTGCTGGCCAAAAAAGCGCGCGGTCTGAAGGATGCCGGGCTGGCGCGGGTCACGGTCAGCCTGGACGGCTTGCGCGATGACACCTTCAAGCGCATGAGCGATTCCGACATCGCAGTGGCCACCGTGCTCGACGGCATCGCCGCCGCGCACGCTGCGGGCTTCGCGCAAACCAAGATCAACATGGTGGTCAAGCGCGGGGTGAACGAGCACGAGATCGTGCCCATGGCCGAGCATTTCCGCCACAGTGGAATGGTGCTGCGTTTCATCGAATTCATGGATGTGGGCACCACCAATGGCTGGCGTCTGGATGAGGTTGTGCCGGCGCGCGAAGTGCTGGCACGCATCGGCACGCGCCATCCGCTGCAGGCGCTTGATCCGGACTATCCGGGCGAGGTGGCCGCGCGCTGGCGCTATGCCGATGGCGCTGGCGAAATCGGCGTGATCGCGGCCGTCACTCAGACGTTCTGCCATGAATGTACGCGCGCCCGCCTGGCCACCGATGGCAAACTCTATAGCTGTCTGTTTGCGGCAGAGGGTCTGGATCTGCGCCGTCCGCTGCGTGCGGGGATGAGCGATCAAGTGCTGCTCAATCTGATCGCCGGAGGCTGGGAGCAGCGCGCCGATCGCTATTCGCAACTGCGCCAGCAATTGACTGGGTTGCCTTCCGCCAAAGTTGAAATGTCTTATATCGGCGGTTAATTCCGGCCCGGTGAGTCAGGCACCGGCCCGACAGCGCAGGCCGGGCAGGCCGGGTCCTTGCCGATGCGGGTTTGCAGCACATGCATGTTCAGCGCATCGAGGCTGAGCAGCTTGCCGGCCAGGCCCTGCTCGATGCCCATCAGCAGTTTGAGGGCTTCGGCCGCCTGCATGGCACCGATGATGCCGACCAGCGGTGCGAAAACGCCGGTGGTGGCACAGCGCAGTTCGGCCGCCTCCAGCGCTTCCGGGAACAGGCAGTTGTAGCAGGGCGTATCTGCGCGGCGGAAATCGAACACCGCAATTTGTCCCGAGAACTGGATCGCCGCGCCGGAGACCAGCGGCTTGCCGAGCGCAAGGCAAACGCGGTTGACGGTGTAGCGCGTGCCAAAATTGTCGCTGCAATCCAGCACCACGTCGCTGGCGGCGATCAGCTCGTGCAGTTGCAGTGCGTCGGGGCGCATCGCCAGCGCGATGCACTCGACATCCGGATTGATATCCTGCAGCAGACTTTGCGCGGAAGCGACTTTGCTTTGTCCGATGCAGGAAGTGCGGTGGATGATCTGTCGTTGCAGATTGCTCAACTCGACCCTGTCGTCATCGCACAGGGTAAGCCGACCGACCCCGCTGGCTGCAAGATAGAGCGCGGCAGGCGAGCCCAGACCGCCCAATCCGATGATGAGCACCCGTGCGTCGCGCAGCCGTTGCTGCCCCGCGATGCCGATCTTTTCGAGCAGGATGTGGCGGCTATAACGTAACAGTTGCTGGTCGTTCATGGTATTCGGAGAGACGGTGCAGAAGCGAATGGGTGCGCGCGACTATACCACCGGATGCCCACCCGCATGGGGGAATGCCAGATGTCAGCGGGGGCGGTAGAATCCCCGCACTTGAATTTTTCAGGCACAGGATGGCATGAGCAAGCTGACCCATTTTTCCGATTCCGGCCGCGCGCGCATGGTGGATGTTTCCGCCAAGTCCGAGACCGCGCGCGTCGCCGTCGTCAGCGGCGTGCTGCGCATGCAGCCGGCGACGCTGGAACGTATCCGTGCGGGCAAGATTGCCAAGGGCGATGTGCTGACCGTGGCCGATGTCGGCGCGGTGATGGCCGCCAAGCACACACCGGACATCATACCGATGTGCCATCCGATCATGCTGACGGGCGTGGACATTGCCTTCAGCGAAGTGCTGGTGGCGGACGGCGAAGGCTGTGTCGGCATCAAAGTGCTGGCCACGGCGACCTGCAGCGGACAGACCGGCGTCGAAATGGAAGCGCTCACCGCCGCCAATGTGGCGCTGCTCACCATCTACGACATGTGCAAGGCGATCGATCGCGGCATGCGCATCGAGTGCGTGCAACTGGAAGAAAAGCGCGGCGGCAAAAGCGGCGTGTGGCTGCGCGGAGCAACTGCATGATCAATGTTTTGTTCTTCGGGCCGGTGGCGGACCGCATCGGCGGCAACAGGCTGCAAGCCGAGTTTCGTGCCGGTATGCGCTTGCAGGATTTGCGCGACGAGCTGGTGCGGCAATATCCGCAGGCATTCGAAATCGTCAGCATGATGGCAGTCAACGGCGAGCATGTGCGCAACCTGTCGCTGCCGCTGGCGGACGACAGCGAAGTGGCCTTCATGGCCAAGTTCTCAGGAGGTTGAACATGAAGGAAGCCGTCCGCATCCAGCAGGAAGATTTCTCCCAGGACGAAGAAGTCGCTGCGCTCAAGGGCAGTTCGAAACGCATGGGCGGCATCGGCACCTTTCTCGGCTGCGCGCGCGATTTTTCCGAGGGCCGCGAGGTCGAGCAGATCAGCTTCGAGGCCTACGGCAGCATGGCGCTGTCCGAGATGCGGAAACTGCGCGCTGACGCGATTGAAAAATTTGCCCTGCTCGACGCGCGTATCGTGCACCGCATCGGCACCGTGCAGGGCGGCGACAATATCGTGTTCATCGCCGCCGGGGCCGAGCATCGCGTGGCGGCGCTGGAAGCCTGCCGCTGGATCATCGACGAATTGAAACAGCGCGTGCCGATCTGGAAAAAGGAGGTCACGCCGCAGGGCGATGCCTGGGTGGTGCCGCATCCATGACGCCGCGCGTCATCTCCGTCGTCGGCCATTCCGGCGCCGGCAAGACCACGCTGGTGGAAAAACTCATCCGCGAGTTGTGCGCGCGCGGGATCAAGGTCGCCACCATCAAGCACGCGCACCACAAGGTGGAGCTGGATACGCCGGGCAAGGATAGTTACCGCTACAAGGAAGCCGGCGCGGTGATGAGCATGCTGGTTACCACCACGCAATTGCAGGTGGTCGTCGACGCCACCGAGCGGCGCGAGCCGGTGCAACTGGCGCAGCGCTTTCTGGGCGAGGCGGATATGGTGCTGGCGGAGGGTTTTTCGCTGGGCGGCGGGGCCAAGATCGAAGTGCTGCGGCGCGCATGCAACAAGCCGCCGCGCTGCGCGATCGAGGACGGGCTGATCGCCATCGTCACCGACATGGACGAGGTTTATCCGCAACTGCCGCATTTCGCGCTGGACGATATTGCCGGAATCACCCGTTTCATCCTCGAACAAAAATGATCGAAAATTGCACGGCGCTCATTCTGACGGGCGGAGACTCTCGTCGTATGGGGCGAGACAAAGCCAGTCTCGTGCTCGATGGCCTGACGCTGCTGCAACGAGTTGTGAACATCGTGCAGCCGCTGTTCGCCGAAACCATCATCAGTGTGCGCCAGCCGCGCCAGGACATCGCCTTGCCGCAAGTCTGCGATGACCCGGCGCAGCACGGCCCGCTGGCGGGGCTGGCGGCCGGATTGGCACGCGCAACCACGCCGTGGGTGTTCGCCGTGGCGTGCGACATGCCGTTCATCACGCCGGCGGTGATCGAGCACCTGGCAGCGTGCCGCAGCGGTAGTCAGGCGGTTGTCCCTGTTGTGCAGGGGCATGCGCAACCGCTGGCCGCGTTCTATGCCAGGGACTGTTTGCAGGCGCTTCAACTGTTGTTGGGCGCTAGCGGCCAGCACAGCTTTCGCGCGCTGCTTGAGCGTCTGCGGGTGTGTCATGTGGATGAGGCACAATTGCTGGCGGCAGACCCGCAACTGCGCAGCTTCTTTGATTTGGACACGCCGGAGGATGTGGCGGCCGCCCAGAAAAATAACTGAAGGTCCATGCATTGAGTGAGGTCGGCTTGTTGCCATTTTTCGTTTATGCTGGCGCTCATCCGACAGCAGGAGAAAACCCGGAATGAACCCCGCTCGCCAGCGTGAACAGATCACCGCCCTCATCACCGCGCACCAGGATCGTCCCGGCGCGCTGCTGCCGATCTTGCACGCCATCCAGGATGCGCTGGGTTTCATCCCGCCCGCCGCGGTCGGGCAGATCGCCGCTGCATTGCAGCTGTCGCGCGCCGAAGTGCACGGCGTCATCACCTTCTATCATCATTTCCGCACCGCGCCGCCCGCCCGGCACACGGTGCACCTTTGCTGCGCCGAAGCCTGCCAGAGCAGGGGGGCGGAGCAATTGGTCGGGCATGCCGAGCGGCGCTTGGCCCATCTCGCGCCGGGCGAATGCGAGTTGCAACCGGTCTATTGTCTCGGCTTGTGCGCGACTGCGCCGGCGGCGATGGTGGACGGCGAGTTGCACGCGCGCGTCACGCCGGAAAAATTCGACCGGCTGGTCAAAAAAATGGGGTGCTCAAAATGAGCATCACGGTTTTCGTTCCCCGTGATTCGGTCGCCCTGGCGCTCGATGCCGACGCGGTGGCGCGGGCCATTCTGGCGGAAGCCGGGCTGCGCGGCCGCGCGGTGCGGGTGGTGCGCAATGGCTCGCGCGGCATGCTATGGCTGGAGCCGCTGGTCGAAGTGCAGACGCCGCAGGGCCGCGTCGCCTACGGGCCGGTGGCGGCCGAAGACGTGCGCGCCTTGTTCGATGCGGATTTTCTGCGCGGCGGGAAACACAAACTGGGGCTGGGTCTGACCGAAGCATTGCCGTACCTGAAACAGCAGCAACGCCTCACCTTCGCGCGCGTCGGACTCACCGACCCCCTGTCGCTGGAGGATTATCGGGCGCATGACGGTTTTCAGGGCTTGCGCCGGGCGCTGGCCCTGCAGCCCGCAGCCATCGTGCAGCAGGTGACAGATTCCGGGTTGCGCGGACGCGGCGGTGCGGCCTTTCCCGCCGGCATCAAATGGCAGACGGTGCTGAACGCGGCAGGCGCGCAAAAATACATCGTGTGCAACGCGGACGAAGGCGATTCCGGCACTTTCGCCGACCGCATGCTGATGGAAGGCGATCCGTTTGCGCTGGTCGAAGGCATGACCATCGCCGGCCTCGCGGTGGGTGCGACGCAGGGCTTCATTTATATCCGCTCCGAATATCCGCAGGCGATCGCGGTGATGAATGACGCCATCGCGCTGGCGCGCAAGGCCGATTATCTGGGTGCGAACATTCTCGGTTCCGGCAAGACGTTTGAACTCGAAGTGCGCAAGGCCGCCGGTTCGTATGTGTGCGGCGAGGAAACCGCGCTGCTGGAAAGTCTCGAGGGGAAACGCGGCATCGTGCGCGCCAAACCGCCGCTGCCCGCCATCGCCGGGCTGTTCGGCCAGCCCACCGTGATCAACAACGTTCTCACGCTGGCCAGCGTACCGGTCATTCTCGCCCGCAGCGCAGCCTGCTACCGGGACTATGGCATGGGCCGCTCGCGCGGCACGCTGCCGTTCCAGTTGGCGGGCAACATCCGACACGGCGGCCTGATCGAAAAAGCCTTCGGCGTGACCTTGCGCGAGCTGCTCTATGACTTCGGCGGCGGCTCGGCATCGGGACGCCCGATCAAGGCGGTGCAGGTTGGCGGACCGCTGGGCGCGTATCTGCCCGAATCGCAATGGGACGCGCCGCTCGATTACGAGGCCTATGCGGCGTTGGGGGCAACGCTCGGACACGGCGGCATTGTGGTGCATGACGATACGGCGGACATGGCCAAACTGGCGCGCTATGCGCTGAAATTCTGCGCCATCGAATCGTGCGGCAAATGCACGCCGTGCCGCATCGGGGCGGTGCGCGGCGTGGAAGTGATGGATAAGGTCATCGCCAATTGCGAGCGGCCGGCGCAGATCGCCCTGTTGCGCGACTTGTGCGACACCCTGTTGCACGGCTCGCTGTGCGCGATGGGCGGCATGACACCTTATCCGGTGTTGTCCGCGCTGCAACATTTCCCGCAGGACTTCGGCATCGTCAAACAAGACACGGGAGAGCGGCATGCTTGAACCCAATGAAAAGGATTTCGGCACGCCCAAACGCAGCGCCCAACAGCAGGTCACTCTGGTGATCGACGGCAGGCAAGTGACCGTCGCGGCGGGGACTTCTGTCCTGCGCGCGGCAACCGAAAGCGGCGTGAACATTCCCCGGCTGTGCGCGACGGACAGCCTGGAGCCGTTCGGCTCATGCCGCCTGTGCCTGGTCGAGATCGAGGGACGCAAGGGTTACCCGGCGTCTTGCACCACGCCGGTGGAGCAGGGCATGCAGGTACGCACCCAGTCGCCCAGGTTGCAGGAATTGCGCCGGGGCGTGATGGAGCTCTACCTTTCCGATCATCCGCTGGATTGCCTGACCTGCGCCGCCAACGGCGATTGCGAATTGCAGGAGATGGCGGGCGTCGTGGGCTTGCGCGAAGTGCGCTACGGCGCTGACGGCGCGAACCATCTGCACAGCGGGAAAGACGAATCAAACCCTTATTTCACCTACGACCCGTCGAAGTGCATCGTGTGCAACCGCTGCGTGCGCGCCTGCGAGGAAATCCAGGGCACGTTCGCGCTGACCATCGCCGGACGCGGCTTCGACGCGCGCGTTGCGGCGGGACAGGAGCAGCCCTTCATGGCATCGGAATGCGTGTCGTGCGGCGCGTGCGTGCAAGCCTGTCCCACCGCCACTCTGCAGGAAAAGACGGTCATCGCCAGCGGCCAGCCGGAGCACAGCGTGGTGACTACGTGCGCCTATTGCGGTGTGGGCTGCGCCTTCAAGGCGGAGATGAAGGGCAATCAAGTGGTGCGCATGGTGCCGTACAAGAACGGACAGGCGAACGAGGGCCACTCGTGCGTGAAAGGCCGCTTCGCCTGGGGCTACGCGACCCACCCGCAGCGCATCCTGAAGCCGATGCTGCGCAACAGGATCACCGACCCTTGGCGCGAAGTGAGCTGGGACGAGGCGCTTGATCATGCCGCGTCCGAATTCAAACGCATCCAGCAGCAATACGGGCGCGATTCGATCGGCGGCATTGTCTCTTCGCGCTGCACCAACGAGGAAGATTATCTGGTGCAGAAAATGGTGCGCGCTGCGTTCGGCAACAACAATGTCGACAACTGCGCGCGCGTCTGCCACTCGCCCACCGGCTACGGCCTGAAACAGACGCTGGGCGAATCCGCCGGGACGCAGACGTTCAAATCGGTCGAGCAGGCCGACGTCATCCTGCTGGTCGGCGCCAACCCGACCGACGCGCATCCGGTATTCGCTTCGCGTCTGAAGAAACGCTTGCGCGCGGGGGCGAAGCTGATCGTGATCGATCCGCGCCAGATCGAACTGGTCAGTTCGCCGCACATCAAGGCCGCCTTCCATCTGCAACTCAGACCCGGCACCAATGTGGCGCTGCTGTCCGCGCTGGCGCACGTGATCGTCACGCAAGGATTGCTGGCGCACGAATTCGTCGCCGCGCGCTGCGAGGACAAATCCTTCCGGCAGTGGCGCGATTTCGTCGCGCTGCCGGAGAACTCGCCCGAGGCGATGCAGGACATCACCGGCGTACCGGCCGCGCAGCTGCGCGGTGCGGCACGTCTGTATGCGACCGGCGGCAATGCCGCGATCTACTACGGCCTCGGGGTCACCGAACACGCGCAGGGTTCGACCGCCGTGATGGCCATCGCCAATCTGGCGATGGCGACCGGCAACATCGGCCGCGAGGGCGTGGGGGTGAATCCCTTGCGCGGGCAGAACAATGTGCAGGGGGCTTGCGACATGGGCGCGTTCCCGCACGAGTTGCCGGGCTACCGCCATGTGTCCGACGCGGCCACACGCCGGGCATTCGAACAGGCGTGGGGAGTGGCAATACAAGCCGAGCCGGGTCTGCGTATCCCCAACATGTTCTCCGCCGCGCTGGACGGCAGTTTCAGGGGGCTGTACTGCCAGGGCGAAGACATCGCGCAATCCGATCCGGACTTGGGCCATGTGACGGCCGCGCTGGCGGCGATGGAGTGCGTCGTGGTGCAGGATCTGTTCCTGAACGAGACGGCAAAATTTGCGCACGTGTTCCTGCCTGGCGCCTCTTTTCTGGAAAAGGACGGCACCTTCACCAATGCCGAGCGGCGCATCTCGCGCGTGCGCAAAGTCATGCCGCCGCTGGCGGGCTATGCGGATTGGGAAGTCACGATGCTGCTCTCCCGGCGTTTGGGTTATGCCATGGATTACGCGCACCCGGCCGAGATCATGGATGAGATCGCGCGCCTGACACCGGCTTTCCACGGGGTGAGTTACGAAAAACTGGAAGCGCTGGGCAGCATCCAGTGGCCGTGCAACGCCGCCGCGCCGGATGGCACGCCGATCATGCACGTTGACCGGTTCGTGCGCGGCAAGGGCAAATTCATCCTCACCCAATATGTGGCGACGGACGAAAAGGTCACGCGCAAATTTCCCCTGATCCTCACCACCGGACGCATCCTCGCGCAGTACAACGTGGGGGCGCAGACCCGGCGCACCGAGAACGTGCAGTGGCACGGGGAAGATGTGCTGGAGATCCATCCGCACGATGCGGAAGAGCGCGGCATCCGGGACGGTGCCCGGGTGAGCGTGCACAGCCGGACGGGCGATACCGTGTTGCGCGCCAAAATATCCGCCCGCCTGCAGCCGGGCGTGGTCTATACCACTTTCCATTTTCCCGAATCGAGAGTGAACGCGGTCACCACGGAGAGTTCGGACTGGGCGACCAATTGCCCGGAATACAAGGTGACCGCGGTCGAGGTGTGCATGGCCTGTGGGTCGGGTTTTATCCCGACAGGGGATGGTCGGGTTGAAGCCGGCCCTGCGGGGGCTGGCTTATCGGAGGGGCGGTCATGTCCCAGGTAGCGGCGGAGAGCGGTGGTATCAACACGCAACCGATTTTGCGCTGGGGCGACGGACATTACCGCGCGGAGCAGGACAGCCTGGCCGTGGAAATGCCGGTCGCCCTGGAGTTCAACGGCGTGTCGCACGCGGTGATGCTGGCGACGCCCTGTGATCTGGAAAGCTTTGCGCTGGGCTTTGCCTTGAGCGAAGGCATCGTCGCCAGTCGCAGCGAATTGCTGGAGACGGAAGTGGACGAGAGCGCACTGGGGATCACCGTGCATTGCCGCATCACCGCCGGCGCCTTCATGCGACTCAAACAGCGCCGGCGCAATTTGAGCGGGCGCACCGGATGCGGGCTGTGCGGTCTGGAAAGCCTGGCGCAGGTAATGCGCGAATTGCCGGCCGTGCCGTCCGGCCAGCCGTTTGCCATTGCGGCGCTGTACCGTGCCTTGCAGCAACTGGCGGATTTGCAGCCGCTCAATCGCCTGACCGGGGCCACGCATGCAGCGGCGTGGAGCACGCCGGATGGCCTGCTGCGACAGGTGTGCGAAGATGCCGGGCGGCATAATGCGCTGGACAAATTGATCGGCAAGCTGGCACAACGGCGGGCGGATTTTTCCAGCGGGTTTTTGCTCATCACCAGCCGCGCCAGTGTCGAGATGGTGCAGAAAGCCGCGTCGGTCGGCATCGCCAGCCTGGTGGCGATCTCCGCGCCGACGGCGCTGGCTGTCACGACCGCTCAGATGCTGAACATGACACTGCTGGGTTTTGCGCGAGGTAAGGAATTTGTTGCTTATGCGCATGGCGAGCGAGTCGCGGGGGCGAACTGATCATGGATATGCAGAACTTGATACAGATGGCGAACCGGATAGGCGATTTCTTTGCGGCGATGCCGGAGCGGGACGAGGCGCTGCTGGGCATCGCCGGCCATTTGCGGAATTTCTGGGAACCGCGCATGCGCCTCCAGTTGCTGGCGCATATCGATGCCGGGCAGGGCGATGAGATCAGGCCGATCGTATTGGCTGCGATCAAGGCTCATCGCGACAAATTACAACTCCGTCAATGAAGGGTGATTCGAAATGGAATATTTGGCAGTAAGCGATGCACAGCAGCTGGTTCTGGGGAGCCTGACAAGACTTGGCAGCGAGACGGTCGGGCTGGAGCAGGCGTTGGGGCGCGTGCTGGCGCAGGACATCCGCGCCAACCGCGATCTGCCGCCGTTTGACGTGTCGGCGATGGACGGTTTTGCGCTGCGCTGCGCGGATGTGGTGAATGCGCCCGCGCAACTTACGATCATCGAGGACATCAAGGCCGGCGATCTGCCGACCCAGACCGTTGCCGCCGGCCAGTGCGCGCGCATCATGACCGGCGCACCGGTGCCGCCGGGCGCGGATGCGGTGATCCGCGTCGAGGATACGCAGGAGGTTTCCGCCAACCGGGTGCAGATCAACAAATCGGTTAAACCCAAAAATGATGTGCGTCCGCTAGGCGAGAACATGCGCGATGGCGACGTGGTGCTGACCGCGGGCACCGAGATCACGCCGGGCGTGATCGGCGTGCTGGCGACCGTCAAGGCGGCGCAATTCGCGGTATTCCGCCGCCCGCGCGTGGCCATTCTTTCCACCGGCAACGAGCTGGAAGGCATGGACGAGCCGGTCGATCCGCACAAGATACCCAACTCCAACAGCTATGCCGTGATGGCACAGGTGCAGATGCTGGGCATTGAGCCCACACTGCTTGGCATCGCGCGCGACGATCCGGCCGAGCTGGAACAGTACCTCAAGCGCGGGTTGGAATACGATGTGCTGCTGGTGTCCGGCGGCACCTCGGTCGGCGTGCACGACTATGTGCGCCCGACCATCGAGAAGCTCGGCGTGCAGATGAAGTTTTGGCGCGTGGCAATGAAACCGGGGCATCCGTTGGCATTCGGCATGCTGCCTTCCACCAAAGTGCAGCAGGTGGATGCAGTGCAAGGCGCGAGGCGCGAGCCGACGCAGGCATATCTTGAAGATAGACAAGGAGGCGAACAACAAGCAACGCCGCAATGCGCCGCCTGCGGCACTTTGGTGTTCGGCCTGCCCGGCAATCCGGTTTCCAGCATGGTGTGCGTGGAAGAATTCGTCGCGCCGGCTCTGCGCTGCATGATGGGCAACACGCGCCTGTACCGGCGCACCCTCTCTGCACGGCTTGCCAATCCGATCAAACATCAGCCGGGGCGCACCGAGTTCGTGCGGGTGCAGCTTGCCCGTGACGAAGCAGGTTATTCCGCCAGCGCGACCGGCACGCAGAGCAGCGGCGTGCTGTTGTCGATGGCCAGGGCGGACGGATTGCTGATTGTGCCCGCAGCCAGCACGGGTCTTGCCGCCGGTGCGCAGGTGACTGTGCAATTGCTGGATGGTACGGCGTTCCAGGACGAGATAGGATTCAGCGAATAAATGCAGGTCGGGATTCATCCCGACAGCGGAGTGTCAGGCTGAAGCCTGACCGACGATTGTGGTGGAACTTTGTAGAGGATTTTGCATGAAAGCACGTATCGGTTTTGTGACCGTTTCGGACCGCGCCAGCCGCGGTGAATACGAGGACAAGGGCGGCCCCGCGATGCAGGCCTGGTTTGCACGCGTGCTCACCAGCCCGTGGCAAGCGGTGGCGCGGGTGATCCCGGACGAGCAGCCGCTGATCGAACAGACGCTGATCGAATTGTGCGATGTCGAAGGCTGCTCGCTGGTGGTGACCACCGGCGGCACCGGCCCCGCCTTGCGCGATGTCACGCCGGAAGCGACCGGGGCGGTGTGCGAGAAGATGCTGCCGGGTTTCGGCGAGCTGATGCGCGCGGCCTCATTAAAATTCGTGCCCACTGCCATTCTGTCGCGCCAGACTGCAGGCATACGCGGCAAGAGCCTGATCGTCAACCTGCCGGGCAAACCTTCCGCCATCGACGATTGCCTGAACGCGGTGTTCCCCGCCATCCCGTATTGCATCGATCTGATCGAAGGCGCGTATCTGGAATCCGATCCCGTACAATGCAAGGCGTTCCGCCCGGCGCACGCCAAATCGAAATAGCACCGAGCGTGGCCGTTGATTCGGTGCAAGAAAGGGAAAATGAAGTATCACAAATTTAATTTTCTGGTTTTGTGTGGGGTGTTGCTTGGTACGGTAATGCCCCCGGCCTCCGCCGCCGAAGTGCGCGTGGCGGTGGCGTCGAATTTCGCCGCCCCGATGGAGCGCATCGCAACGCTATTCAAAAAAGAAAGCGGACACACGCTGAAGATGAGCCCCGGGGCCAGCGGCAAGTTGTCTGCGCAGATCAGAAAGGGAGAGGCGTTCGACGTGTTCCTGTCCGCCGACGAGGAGACGCCAAAACGGTTGATGCAGGAAGGATTTGCGGTCGGCGGTTCGCGTTTCGTCTATGCCACGGGGCGACTGGTGTTGTGGAGTGTGCAGCCGGATCTGGTGGACGAGAACGGCGCGATTCTCAACAAAGGCAGTTTCGCCAAACTGGCCATCGCCAATCCGCGCTTCTCGCCCTACGGCATCGCAGCGCAGGAGACCTTGACCAAGCTCACCATGTGGAACGCGATCCAGCGCAAGCTGGACAAGGGCGATGATTTGACGGAAACCTATCGGCTCGCCGCGACCGAGCGTGCCGATCTGGCTTTCATCGCGCTGTCGCAGGTGATGCGCGAGGGCAAGGTGCGCGAAGGTTCGTGGTGGCTGGTGCCGTCCACGATGCATAGCCCCATCCGCCAGAGCGCGGTGCTGTTATCCGGCGCGCAAGATCGGGCAGCGGCGAAAGCCTTTCTGGTCTTCCTGAAAAGCGCAAAGGCTGCGGCGATCATGCGCGGCTTTGGCTACGAGTTGCCCTGATTCCGGATTGCTGCCGCCGATTTTTTGGTGCAGGTAAAACTGAAGAATTCATCCACAAACGGCTATTTGCAATCCGAGGTTGGATTCGTAATCAATACAGATTCAGCACGATGGGGGAAATTTTGGCTAACGGCCATCAGTCTGCAATTCGGCCTTATGTAGCGCGCTACATAAGGCCGAAAATCAGTCTTCCATCAGCAAAGTCCGCGTAGCGGGCTTTAGCCGGCTTGATGAACTGGCGGAAGTTGCCACGCGCTCCATGCCCTTGCCATTCGCTGTGCATGTGTCGAGTGGGGGGACGCAGCCGGGTTAGGCGGGGAATGAAGTGATGATCAGGAAGGCTGTGTAGGCGACGTAGCACGACAGCAGCATTCCGCCTTCGATCCGGTTGATGCGCGGCGCGGCGCGGAAGCCAAGGCAGAAAACGAAGAGCATAACGGTCAGCACGGCCATGACCGGGATATCGCGCGCAATGACTTCCGGCCCGACGGACATCGGCCGGATGAGCCCGGCAATGCCGACCACGGCGAGGGTGTTGAACAGGTTGGAGCCGAGCACGTTGCCGAGCGCGAGATCGTGCTCACCCTTGCGCGCGGCGATGATCGACGAGGCGAGTTCCGGCAGAGAGGTGCCGACCGCCACCACCGTGAGGCCGATAACCAGATCGCTGACGCCGAAGTCGCGGGCAATTTCCACCGCACCCCAGACCAGGATGCGCGAGCTGATGATGAGCAGTGCAAGGCCGATAATCAGCCAGAAGATCGCCCGCTTGAGCGGCATGGCATGCAGGCGCAATTCCTGTTCCGTTTCGTCTCCCAGCGCATCCGGCTTTTGGCGAATTCCCTGGCGGATGCTCCAGCCCATCACCACGGCAAAGACACCCAGCAACCCCCAGGCATCGGCACGGCTGACTTCGCCATCCCAAAGCTGCCAGGCGGCGATGGCAGTCACCGTGATCAGCAGCGGCAATTCCCTGCGCACCACCTGCGAATGCACGGTGATCGGGGCGATCAGGGCGGTCAGGCCGAGGATCAGCGCGATGTTGGCGATGTTGGAGCCGTAGGCATTGCCGAGCGCGATGCCGGGGTTGCCCTGCGCGGCGGCGAGGACGGACACCGTAATTTCCGGGGCGGAGGTGCCGAAACCGACCACCACCATGCCGATCAGCAGTGCCGGCATGCCGAAATGCCGCGCGCCGGCGGCCGCGCCTTCGACAAAACGGTCGGCACTCCATACCAGCAGGGCGATGCCGAAGACGACGGCCAACAACGCGGCGAGCATGGTGTGGCGCCCCGGTCAGCCGCTGTTGCGCAGTCCGGCGGCGATGCCGTTGATGGTGAGGTGGATGGCGCGCTTCACCTTTTCATCGTCGTCGCCGTTGCGGTGGCGATGTAGCAGAGACACTTGCAGGTGGTTGAGCGGGTCGATGTAAGGCGTGCGTGTGGTCAGGCTGCGCGCCAGGGTGGGATTGCTTTGCAGCAGGCTGCGCGCGCCGGTGATCTTGAACAGCATGTCGAGGGTGGTTTGCCATTCGGCTTCAATGGCACCAAAAACGCGCTCGCGCAGTGCCTCATCCGGCACCAGCTCGGCATAGCGCGAGGCGATGCCGAGGTCGGTCTTGGACAGCACCATGTCCATGTTGGACAGCAGGCCGCGGAAGAAGGCCCATTGCTGGTTCATTGCCTGCAGTTGTTTCAACCCGGCATGACCTTCGCGCGCGATGAATTGCTTGGCGGCGCTGCCAAAGCCGAACCAGCCGGGCAGCAGGGTGCGGTTCAGGCCCCAGCTGAACACCCAGGGAATGGCGCGCAGGTCTTCGATGCGGTCGGTCGCCTTGCGCGACGACGGGCGGCTGCCGATGTTGAGTTCGGCGATCTCGCGGATCGGGGTGGCGGCAAAGAAAAATTCGGTGAAGCCGGGGGTTTCATACACCAGTTTGCGATAGGCGGCAAAGGCGTCCAGGCTCATCGCTTCCATGATGCGGTGGTATTCGGGCATGCTGGAATCGTCGCCGTGCGGGTGCAGCAGCGTCGCTTCCATGGTGGCCGCGACCAGAATCTCCAGGTTGCGCCGGCCGATCTCGGGGTCGGAGTATTTGCTGGAGATGACTTCGCCCTGTTCGGTGATGCGGATCTGCGCGTTCACGCTGCCCGGCGGCTGGGCAAGAATTGCCTGGAAGCTGGGGCCGCCGCCGCGCCCGACGGTGCCACCGCGGCCGTGGAACAGGCGCAACTCGATGCCGTGTTTTTCGAACACGCGCACCAGTTCCAGTTCGGCCTTGTACAGCTCCCAGTTGGCGGTGAGATAGCCGCCGTCTTTGTTGCTGTCGGAATAGCCGAGCATCACTTCCTGCGTGTTGCCACGGCTGGTGAGCAGTTCGCGGTAACACGGCAGGGCGAACAGTTCGTCCATGATGACGCCGCAGCCGCGCAAATCCTCGATCGTCTCGAACAGCGGGATGATGTTGAGCTGCAGATCGTTGCCTTGCAACAGCCCGCTCTGTTGCAGCATCAGCGCGACTTCCAGCAGATCGCTCACCGCATCGGTCTTGGAGATGATGTAGTTGGGCAGCGCTGCGGTGCCGAAACGGCGATGGATCTCGGCGGCGGTGCGCATCAGCTGCAGTTCGCTGCGTGCGGCGGGCGAGAAATCATCCAGCTCCGGCGACAGCAACTTGCCCGCCTGCAAGGCGGCGAGCAGGGTGCTGCGGCGCGCCTTTTCATCGTGTTGCGCATAGCCGGGAAGACCGGCTTTTGCCAGCAATTCGCCGACTACCTGTTCGTGCACACCGCTGTGCTGGCGCATGTCCAGCGGCGCCAGATGGAAGCCGAACACTTCGGCGGCGCGGCGCAGTTCGCGCATGCGTCCGCGCGACAGATAGAACGCGCCGTGGCGTTCCAGCGAATGGATCACGATGTCCAGTTCGGCGATAAATTCTGCCGCGCCGGTGTATGGCATCACCGTCTTGCTGACGGGGTGCAGATGCGACACGCGGTGGCCCAGATGTTCGTTGGTGGCAACCAGCCGCGCATAGATGGCGATCAGCGCGCGGCGATAGGGTTCGTCCGCGCGGCTTTCGGCCTCGTCGGGCGAGGCGGCGGCAAAGGCGGCCAGTTCGGGGCTGATATCGACCAAGCGGCTGGACAGACTGAAGCGCGCGCTGAGCAGGTTGGTCTCGGCCATGTAATAGTCGAGCGCGGTGGCGGAATGGCGCTGTGCCGCATCCAACATCACTTCGTGGGTGACGAAAGGATTGCCGTCGCGGTCGCCCCCGATCCAGCTGCCGACGCGCAGAAAAGAGGGCAGGTCAAACGGCTGGCCGAAATGTTTTTCCAGTTTCTTTTCGATGTCGCCGTACAGCTTGGGGATCTCGCGCAGGAAGGTGTAATCGTAGAACGACAGGCCGTTGTTCACCTCGTCCTGTACCGACAGCTTGGTCGTGCGCAGCATGCGCGTGCTCCACAGGATCAGGATAAAACGGTGCAGCGTTTCCTCGTTTTCTTCCAGCTCTTCCGGGGTCATGTCGAGGCGGTCGCGGTCGGCCAGTAAACTGGAAATGATGAGCTGGCAGTTGAGGATGCTCTTGCGCTGCACTTCGGTCGGGTGCGCGGTGAGCACGGGAGAAATCAATGCCTTGTCGAAGAATGCCTGCATTGCCGTTTGCGCCACCTTTTGCGCATCGGCATTGAGCAGCACGCGCTGCAGGCTGCCTTCCTGCGGTTTGGAGCCGGCCTTCAGGTGGGCGCGGCGGCGGCGGTTGTGGTGCAGGTCTTCGGCGATGTTGGAGAGTTGCGAGAAATAGCTGAAGGCGCGCACCACCAGCAGGGTTTCTTCCGGCGACAGGGTGTCCAGCATCTGTTCCAGCTTTTCGCCGTCGCGCTCGTCGTGGGTTTTGCGGAAGCCCACCGCGGCGCGGCGGATGCTTTCGATCAGCGAGTAAGTTGCCTCGCCTTCCTGCTCGCGCAGGGTGTCGCCGAGGATGCGGCCGAGCAAACGGATGTCGTCGCGCAGGGGCGCGTCTTTGCTTGAAATGGAAGTGGAAACGGTGATCAGGTTGGTTTTCATATTAAACGTCGTGGGCGCAAAAGCGCGGCGCTCCTGCTAGAATGCGCCGCGCTTCTAACGAAATAAACACCAGGAAATAAAGATGACTCAAGCCACTTTCACCCCGCCTTCCCGTTTGGTCATCGCCTCGCGCGAGAGCGCGCTGGCTATATGGCAGGCGGAACATATCAGGGACAGGCTGCGCGCATTATACCCGCAAACCGCAGTCGAAATTCTCGGCATGACCACGCAGGGCGACCAGATTCTCGATGTCACGCTGTCCAAGATCGGCGGCAAGGGTTTGTTCGTAAAAGAATTGGAAACAGCGCTGGAGAACGGCAGCGCCGACCTTGCCGTGCACTCGCTGAAGGACGTGCCGATGCACCTGCCGTCCGGGTTCGCCCTGGCCTGCATCGCCGAGCGCGAGGATCCGCGCGATGCCTTTGTCTCCAACGATTACGCCGCGCTACAGGATTTGCCGCCGGGCAGTATTGTCGGCACCTCCAGCCTGCGCCGCGAAAGCCAGTTGCGCGCGCGCTTTCCCCATCTGCGCATCGAGCCCCTGCGCGGCAACGTGCAAACCCGGCTGCGCAAACTGGATGAAGGGCAATATTCCGCTATCATTCTGGCCGCCGCCGGGCTGAAACGCCTGGGGCTGGGCGAGCGCATCCGCGCCATCCTTTCCAGCTACGACAGTCTGCCCGCCGTGGGGCAGGGCGCGCTCGGCATTGAGACACGCGCCGACCGCGCTGATCTCAAGGCGCTGCTGGCGCCGTTGCACCATGCCGACACCGCGACCTGCGTGCTGGCGGAACGCGCCATGAGCCGCGCGCTGGCCGGCAGTTGCCAGGTGCCGCTGGGCGGTTTCGCCGAGATGCAGGAGGGCCAGTTGCGCCTGCGCGGCTTTGTCGCCACGCCGGACGGCAGCCGCCTGTTGCGTGCCGAGCAGACTGCGGCAGCCGACGCGCCGGAAACCCTCGGTGAAGCGGTCGCGCAAGACTTGCTGCAACAGGGCGCGGGCGAAATCCTTGCGGCTTTAAATGGCTGACACACCACTCGCCGGGCTGCGCATCGCCGTCACGCGCCCGCGTGACCAGGCCACCGGACTGGCCGCGCTGATCGAAGCGCGGGGCGGCAGCGCGCTGCTGTTTCCCTTGCTGGAGATCGAACCGACCGACCCTTCCGCCCTGCGCGCTTTCGTGCAACGCGCGGCACAATTTCAACTGCTCATCTTCATCAGCCCGAACGCCGTGCATTACGCCATGCGGGCATTGCGCTCGGTGCCGCCCGGGGTGCGCGCCGCCGCCGTCGGCCAGGGCAGCGCGCGCGCCTTGCGCGCCCTCGGCGTGGCGTCGGTGCTGGCGCCGCGCGACCGTTTCGACAGCGAGGCACTGCTGGCCTTGCCGGAGTTGCAGCAGATTTCCGGCTGGCGCATCGCCATCCTGCGGGGCGACGGCGGACGCGAGCTGCTGGGGAATACGCTCAAAACGCGCGGTGCCGAGGTGGAATATGTCACTTGCTACCGGCGCAGCCAGGCGGTTCTGGATGTTGCTGCCCTGCAGGCGGCCCGGCCCGACGCGATTACCCTGACCAGCAGCGAGGCGCTGGCGCATCTGGATGCGGCGCTGGGCGCGGCGGCGGCCGCAATCAAATCGATCCCGCTGCTGGTGCCGCACCCGCGCATCGCGTCAGCGGCACGCGCCGCCGGCTGGCAATCGGTGTTGACCACTGCCAGCGGGGATGACGGTTTGTGTGCCGGTTTGGTAGCATGGGCCGCGCAACGCAAAGCATGAGCCGATGATGAGCGAAGAAAACCTTCCCGCCGCCGTTCCGGAACCGCCCGCGCCCAAGCCGGACCGGCTGGCGCGCCTGTCGCTGACCCAGCTCATCCTGGTGGTGCTGGCTGTGGTGTTCGTCTGGCAATGGCTGGATGCCAACCACCGGATCAACCAGTTGCAGCAATTGGTGGCGCAGCGCCTGGCCGAAGTGGAAGGGGCGGGCAAGGCGAGCCAGACGCTGATTGCGCAAAACCAGGAATTGACCCGCGAGCTGGGTGGCAAATTGAGCGTGCTGGAAAGTCGTTTCGCCGAGACAGCCGCGCAGCGGGCGACGCTGGAGGCGCTGTATCAGGATCTGGCCGGCAGCCGCGAGCAGACGTTGCTGGCGGACGTGGAGCAGGTGCTGCTGATTGCCGAGCAGCAGTTGCAGTTGTCGGGCAACGTGAAAGCCGCGCTGATTGCGCTGCAAAATGCCGCCAGCCGTTTGCAGCGCGCGCAACGCGCCGGTGCGGCCGATTTGCGCCAGCGCATCGAGCGCGATATCGAGCGCCTGCGTGCGCTGCCGGAAGTCGATGTGCCGGGATTGAATCGCCAGCTCGACCGTCTGATCGCGCTGGCCGAACAGTTGCCGCTGGCGCAGGAAATGCGGCCGGCGCCCAATCTGCCGGATGCGGCGGCGCCATCCGCCTCCGGCAATTCCTGGCAGCGCTTCTGGCGCGAGCTGTGGCTGGATCTGCGCCAATTGATCCGCATCGAAAATACGCGGCAGGCCGAGATGCCGCTGCTGTCGCCGTCACAATCATTCTTTTTGCGCGAGAACCTGAAGCTGGTGCTGCTGTCCGCGCGGCTGTCCCTGTTGTCGCGCGACGAAGCCGGTTTCCGCCGCGAACTGGCCACTGTGCAGGGTTGGCTCGCGCGCTACTTCGACGCCAAGGCGAACGAGACGCGCAGCGCGCAACGCCTGCTGGAAAAATTGGCGGCGGCGAATCTGGCGGTCGCCTTGCCCGATCTTGGCCCGACCCTGGAAGCCGCGCGCACCTACCGCGCGGCACAGGAACGGGCGGCGCGATGAAATCCCTGGTCTGGCTGCTGCTGCTGTTTGTGCTGGCGGTGGCGCTGGCCGTTGCCGCCGGGTATCCCGGTTATGTGTTGCTGGCGGTTCCGCCGTACCGCGTCGAATTATCTTTCACCCTGTTCGTACTTGCCCTGGTGGCGGCCTTTGTGCTCGGCTATTCGCTCCTGCGCGGGATCGTCCGCACCCTGCAACTGCCGGACTATGTGCGCCGCTTTCGCGCCGGGCGCGCGGAAAAGAATGGGCGCGCGGCGATGCGGGACGCGTTGACCGCCTATTTCGAGGGGCGCTACACGGCGTCGGAAAAGGCCGCACAGCGCGCGATCGAACTGGGCGAACAGCCCGCGCTGAATGCCGTCATTGCCGCGCGCGCGGCGCATGCCCTGCGCCATTTTGAACAGCGCGACGCTTATCTGGCCGAACCGGCAGGCAAGGTGCCGGGCGAAGACACCATGCGTCTGATGGCGAAAGCGGAGTTCGAGCTTGAACAGCACCAGCCGCAGGCGGCGCTGGCCGAATTGCAAACGCTGAACGACACCGGGGTGCGCAAACATCTGGGCGCGATGACCCTGGAGTTAAAGGCGCAGCAACAGGCGCACAACTGGGATGCGGTGCTGGAACTGGCAAGCCAACTGGAACAGCGCGACGCGATTCACCAGACCATGGCGCAACAGATGCGCCAGCATGCCTGGCTGGAAAAATTGCGCGCGAGCGCGGGCAACGGGCAGGCATTGCGCGGGGTGTGGAAAAAGATGCCGGCAGAAGTGCGGCACACGGCGGCAATCTCCGCCGAGGCGGCGCGCGTGTTGATGCAGGCTGGAGAATGCGCGCTGGCGCGCCAGGTGCTGACGGAAAGCCTGAACAGCGAGTGGGACAGCGAGCTGGTCGCGTTATATGGCGACTGCCGCGAGGGCAGCGTGGTGGCGCAGATCGAGCAGGCGGAAGCGTGGCTGGCCGCGCATCACGACGATGCCGGGTTGATGCTGGCGCTGGGCAAACTCTGCCTGCATCAGGAATTGTGGGGCAAGGCGCAGAGCTATCTGGATGCCAGCCTCAGCCTGCAGCCGAGTCGCGAGGCCTATACCATGCTGGCGCAACTGGCGGAAAAACAGCACAAGCCGGACGAGGCGTTCAAGTATTACCAGCTCGCGACAAAGATGGGAGAAGCTACTTCTTCGGCGCGAACGTGAACGCGTCGGAGAAGAATGACTCGTGCGGCAACCCGCGCTGCGCGGTGAAATCGCGGTGCGCCGCCTCCACCACCACCGGCGCGCCGCAGGCATACACCGCGTAGCCGGAGAGATCGCCGAAATCCTGCAACACCGCTTCGTGCACGAAGCCGGTGCGACCATCCCAAGCCTCATCCGACACCACCGGCGTGAATTTTATGCCGGCGGCTTCCCATTCCCTGATCTTGTCCGGCATGTACAGGTCGGATACTTTGCGCACGCCCCAGTAGAAATGCATCTCGGGTTTGAAACCGATCTTGAGTGCGTGCTCGATGATCGCCTTGACCGGCGCGAAGCCGGTGCCGCTGGCGACGAAGATGACCGGCTTTTCCGAGTCCTCGCGCAGAAAGAAAGTGCCGAGCGGCCCCTTGATGCGCAGGATGTCGCGCTCCTTCATGCGGTTGAACACGTGCTCGGTAAAAGTGCCGCCCGCGATGTTGCGCACATGCAGTTCAAGAAAGGCGTCGTCGTGCGGCGCATTGGCCAGTGAAAAGCTGCGCGGCTTGTCGTCTTTTTGCAGGATGTCGATATATTGTCCGGCCAGGAATTGCAGGCGCTCGTTGGCGGGCAGCTTTAGCGACAGTACCATCACGTCGTCCGCCACTTTCTGCATCTTCTCCACGCGGCAGGGCAACATTTTTACCGGGATCTCCTGCGCGCGTGTCACTTCGTGGCTTTCGATCACCATATCCGACAACGGCCTGGCACAACAGAACAGCGCCATTCCGGCCGTTTTCTCCGCGCCGGTCAGGGTCGTGTCCTGGTGTTCGCCGTAATCGACTTCGCCCGTCACGACCTTGCCCTTGCACGCCCCGCAGGCGCCGTTGCGGCAGCTATAGGGCAACAGCAGGCCGTGTGCCAGCGCCGCTTCCAGAATGCTTTCGTCCGGCGCTGCCCGGAATTCGTGCCCGCTCGGCTGTATCTTGATGTTGAAGCTCATGGGGATGTCCGCTTGAAATGAGGGCGCGATTTTACAAGGTGTTGCGCCATGATGCGAGCAAGGCCGTGTGCAAATGAAGGATAATTGCCGCATGGAAAATTTGCTCATCATCGGCTGCGGCGACATCGCGCGTCGCACCATCCCCTTGTTGTCCGGCCACTTCAAGCTTTACGCGCTGGTGCGCGACCCGGGTCGCGCTGCGGCGCTGCGTAGCGCGGGGGTCACACCTATCGTTGGTGATCTGGACCAGCGGCGCAGCCTTCACCGTCTCGCGGGGTTGGCGCAGGTTGTGTTGCACCTGGCGCCGCCGGACGGGCGCGGTGCACAGGATGGGCGCACGCGCAATCTGCTTGCCGTGCTGGGGCAAGGCACACTGCCCCGGCGCATGGTGTACATCAGCACCAGCGGCGTCTATGGCGATTGCGGTGGCGCGCGGGTGAGCGAGACGCAACCGCTGCGGGCGCAGACCGCGCGCGCGCGGTTGCGGGTCAGTGCCGAGCGCCAGATCAGCACCTGGGCTGCGCGCAACCGGGTGCACGCCGCCCTCCTGCGCGTACCCGGCATCTACGCCGCCGAGCGCCTGCCGCTGGACCGCCTCCGCGCCGGCTTGCCTGCCATTCTTGCCGCCGAAGACGGGTACAGCAATCACATCCATGCCGATGATCTGGCGCGTATCCTCATTGCGGCGCTGCGCCATGCCCGCCCGAACCGGACCTATCACGCGGTGGACGACGACGAGATGAAGATGGGTGATTACTTCGATGCCGTCGCCGACGCGCACGGTCTGCCGCGCCCGCCACGCTTGTCGCGTGCCGGAGTGCGGCAACAGGTGTCGCCGCTGATGTGGTCTTTCATGAACGAATCGCGGCGGCTGCGGAATGACCGGATGAAGCGCGAATTAAAAGTGCAACTGCGCTATCCGGCACTGCACCTCGATTGAACCGGCTGCAATCTATTCCTTGCTGAACAGGACCTGCAGCCGCAGCCAGAGTTGCGGGGTAAAG
>Ga0210056_1000771_pt1 | contig 27417 bp, 16 predicted proteins | sample CryGeyCG2014_080_2_FD_183965 | JGI IMG/M metagenome (GOLD analysis project Ga0210056, IMG submission 183965) | Groundwater microbial communities from aquifer - Crystal Geyser CG07_land_8/20/14_0.80 (SPAdes) (version 2) | ecosystem: Environmental > Aquatic > Deep subsurface > Groundwater | place...
ATGACCGGATTGAAATAACCAATTTCGGTGGACTGGCCAAAGGATTAAAGCCGGAAGACTTTGGTAAAAAGAGTGTCTTAAGAAATCCTAATATCGCCAACCTATTACATCGAGCCGGATATATCGAGAAGATGGGAACTGGTATCAATAAGATAAAGAAGCTCATCTCTAAAGCCGGATTGCCGCCGATTAAATTTGAATTTGATACCTTCTTTACTGCTACTTTCCAAAGGCCAAAAATTAGGGAGAAAACTAGGGAGAAAACTAGGGAGAAAATTTTATCTGTTTTAAAAGCAACACCATATATAACGATAAATGAACTGGCGGAAATGTTAGGAATTTCACAAAAAGGAGTAGAATGGCAAATAGCAAAACTCAAAAAAGAAGGTAGGATCAAGCGCATCGGCTCAGACAAAGGTGGTTCTTGGGAGATTTTGAAATGAGCAAACAAATAATCCCTTCTCCTTCAAAGGAATATTTTTCCTATATTCCTCGCCCTTTGAGGGGAGAGGGTAGGGTGAGGGTGAAACATTCTCCGTTATCGCCAGTGACCGAAGGGAATGAGGCAATCTCAACTGGCTAACTGGCAAACCGGATAACCGGTTAACTAAATTGATTGATTTATCGGAAGATTGTAGATTATTTTAATTGGCAGATTGTTTCTAAATTGGTGAATGGGTTAATTAATTTATTGGTGAATTGGCAAATTGGTCAATAGGTGAATTAATTTATTGGTGAATTACGAACCCTGGCATTTTATAATTTAATTCACAAAAAAGAAGGACTTTTCCAAACCTTTGTCGAATTAACATTAAGTTATAGAAAAATAGAAAAGATTACAACGACATTAGAAGAAGAGATTAAAAAGAATCTGGAAGGAATCGGGTTTAAAATTTAGATATGAACAAAAAGGAATTTGAGTTTCTATTAAAACAAGGTGAAGGTTTAAAAATAGAATTTAAAGAAAATTATAGTTCTAAAGATATAGCAAAAGAGTTTGTTGCATTTGCGAATACTGAAGGGGGAAGAATATTCATTGGAATTGATAATAGGGGTGTAGTTAAAGGAATTAAAATAACCAACGATCTAAAATCTGAAATCCAAAATACCGCAAGAAATTGTGACCCATCAATAGCTATTGAACTTGAAATAATTAATAGTGTCCTTATTGTAAATGTTGATGAAGGAATCAATAAACCGTATAGATGTTCATCTGGATTCTTTTTAAGACAGGGAAGTAATTCTCAAAAATTATCCACAGATGAAATAAGAGATTTCTTTAACCAAGAAGGAAAGATATTATTTGATGAAGCTATAAATAAAGAATTCAGCTTTAAAAATGGTTTTGATCAAATGAAGTTTGATACTTTTTTACAAAAAGCCAAGATAAGCAGAGTTATTCCAGATAAGAATATATTAATCAATCTAGGAGTTTTAACCGAAACTGAGAAATTCAAGAATGCGGGTGTTTTATTTTTCTGCAATAATGTTGAGAAATTTTTCAAACAGGCGATAATTACTTGTGTTTTGTATAAAGGAAGTGATAAATACAAAATAATAGATAGAAAAGATTTTACAGAAGATTCTCTCTCGAATTACCATAATGTAATGTCGTTTTTATTAAGAAACCTAAGATTGGAATATAAGATTGAAACGGCAGGTCCTAGAGAAGAGATTTTAGAAATTCCTGAAGATGCTTTAAGAGAAGCAGTAGTAAACTCAATGGCTCATCGGGATTATAATGAAAGAGGAGCTAATGTTCAAATTGACTACCCAGAAAACTACCCAGAAAACTACCCAGAAAATATTGGAGCTAATTAAAGAGAAACCAAGAATAACTAGAAAAGAGCTTGCAGAAAAGATAGGAATAAGTGAAAGTGGAATTAAATTCAATTTAAACCAACTAAAGAAAAAAAATAAAATAAAAAGGGTTGGTCCAGACAGAGGGGGTTCTTGGGAGATTTTGAAATGAGCAAACAAATATTCCCTACTCCTTCGAGGGGATATTTTTCCTATATTCCTCTCCCTTGAAGGGAGAGGGTAGGGTGAGGGTGAAACATTTTCTGTTATTGCAAATCCTGATTTATTAGATTTCTTAGCCTTAACAGGCAAACTGGTTAACCGGATAACTGGTCAACAAAAATACTGGTTAACTGGCAAACCGGACAACTGGCTAACTAAATTAATTGATTGATCGGAAGATTGTAGATTATTTTAATTGGCAGATTGTTTTTAAATTAGTAAATGGTTTAATTAATTAATTGGTGAATTGGTGAATTGGTCAATAGGTGAATTAGTTAATCGGTGAATTGAAAACCCTTGTATTTTATAATTTAATTCACAAAAAAAAGGACTTTCCCAACCTTTTGTCGTATTAATAATAAGTTATAGAAAATTAAAAAAGATTATTTTTTTTAACTGTCTGACGACACAGATAAAACGAGAAAGGAGGAACGATGGCGAACATAACTATTAAAGAACATATTATTGATTACGCAAGAGATAGATATTATTTTCATATTAACGATTTAAAAAGATATTTTACTGAAAAGGGAATTAAATTTGAAGAAGATACTTTAAAAAAATATCTTTACCTTCTTAAAAAAAATAAAGTTATATATCCCGCAGGCAGAGGATGGTATTCTAATATTCAAAAAGAATTTGAGCTGAATATAGAATCTACTGAAAAAATTATAAAATTATTAATAGAAAAATTTCCACTTCTTGAATTTTCTTGCTGGAGCACTGAACAATTAAAAGGTTTTTTCCATCACTTACCCACTCAATTTGTAATTTTTATTTATACCGATAAAGATTTCCTGCCATCCGTAAAAGATTTTTTAATAGAAAATGATTATAATGTTTATCTTAATCCCCATAAAATTGAAGTAGAAAAATTTGTAGAATTAAAACCTCAAACTATTATACTAAGACCCTCTGTTTCTTCTCGTGTTTCTAAAGAAAAAAATCTAACAAAGATAGAAAAAATACTTGTTGATTTATTTATGGAAATGAAAAAAATTAACCTTATAGACCAAGAAGAATATATAAAGATTATTTCTAACATAGTTCTTAATTACCGGATTAATATGGCAGAAATGCTCGACTATGCCCACAATAGAAAAATAAAGGACGAAATAAAAAACTTATTTATAGAAATTAATAAAATCCACTAATGCGCCATTTTAAAAAATGTCGCATTAGTGGATTTACGGGTAACAAATGATAAAAAAGAAATGTTTTAAAAACAACTGGATAACCAATAAATACCAAGAGATGGACATAGATCCGATATGATAAAATAAATAGGGACACGGTAGGTCCCATTTTCTAATTTCTGTCCTTGCGAGCTTTCGAAGAAAGCGCGGCAATCTCTTTCCTAAAAACCGAAAACTGAAAAGTTTTCTTCCCAAAAAGCAGGATTTACCCAACCCTTTGTCGAATATATAAAAGAGTATTAAATAAGAAATTCACACCCGATTATTTTTCTATTTTTATATATGAGTCCACTCTAAAAAGTCAATTATAGGATAAATTATTTTTAGTTTTAAGACGGAGAAGTTGTATAATAAAGGAAGTCGATACACCTGTCTGCATGCGTACAGTACACGCACAGGCAGAGAGGAGGAAGAAAAAAAATGTTTCGCGAAAATACCACTCATCTACAGACATCTTTTTTCGATATAGAGAGACAGCTGTCGGAATCAAAGAGAAAAAAGATAAGGGAATCGGAGGAATACAATTTTTATCAGCTAATTTTCAAGAAGATAAAAGAGGAAGACTTCGCCGTATTGTATTCCGAAAACGGAAGCCGGCCAAACTCAGCGGTGAACATAATGGTATCAGCCATAATCCTTGCCTATAGAAAAGGCTGGACGATAAAAGAGATGCTGGAGCAAATTGATTTTAACCTTCTCACCCGGACGGCGTTAGGACTGAACAGGATGGATGATACGTCGTTTTGCGAGGCCACATTTTTCAATTTCCAAAACAGACTGCTGAAGCATTTTGTAGAGACGGGAGAGAACCTACTGGAAAGGGTATTTGACGGACTTACCAAAGAACAGTTGAAGCAGTTAAAGATAAAGATGGACATCCAAAGATCGGACTCCTTTATGGCCATGTCCAATATCCGCAACTATGGCCGGGTACAGTTATTGATAGAGATGCTGCTCAGATTGTATCGGGTTCTACAGGAAGAAGACAAAGAGCGATTCAAAGATAGGTTAAGAGAGTATACCAAACAGACCTCAGGGCAGTATATCTACCAACTGGAGCGAGCAGAAATACCGCGGGAATTAGAGAAATTGGGAGAGATCTATCATAAGCTTTACCAGGACTTAAGAGAGAGATATAAAGATATAGAAATCTTTTCTATATTTGAGCGGGTTTATCAGGAACACTTTACCATAGTAAAAAATAAAGTGCTAGTAAAAAAGAATGAGGAACTGCCCAGTGGAATACTCCAGTCACCTGACGATCTAGATGCCACCTACCGCAAGAAAGGGGAGAAGACAAGAAAGGGTCAGAGTATTAATGTGACCGAGACCGCCAACCCGGAAAACGAATTGAATCTGCTGACCGACATTGCCGTTAAGCCAAATAACACGGACGACAGCGATATAATGAATGACCGGATAGAAACCTTAAAAGAGAAGACCCCTGATCTGAAAGAATTACACACCGATGGGGCCTACGGCAGTGAAGATAATGACCAGAAGTTTGAAGAGCTTGGGATTACCCATATACAGACAGCAGTAAGAGGACGGAAAAGTAAAGTAGAGATAAAGATAGAAGAAACAGAAGGAGAATATGAGGTGTCCTGTCCCCTGCAGAAAGTAAAATCGGAGAAGACCAGAAGCAGATACAAAGTTTGTTTTGATAAAAAAATATGTAGCGGCTGCTCACTTACCGGAGATTGTCCGACACTAATCCAGAAGCAGGTATATTATTTTACTCGGGAGCAGTATCTGGCGAACCAAAGAAAGAGAAATATAAATACCCTGCCGCTTGAACGGAGGAAGTTACGACCCAATGTGGAAGCCACCATCAAGGAGTTTGTGAAACCGCTAAATCATAAAGGGAAACTACGGGTCCGTGGAAAGTTCAAGACCATGATGTATGCCTATAGTATGGGGGCATCGATAAACTTTGGGCGAATCCACCGCTATCTGACGGTGAATCCGGATCTATCCGTGTTATTAGGACTAATGAAAGCCGGAAACCGTCTGTTTTTTAAAAACTTGTTTCAAGTTGGTCAAAAATTGCCCAATATTTTTCGTTTCGTCTTTTTTATGGTCAAATTCCACCAATTGCCCAATTTTGAAATAAAATGTTGGCAATTTGCTTGATGGGGGTTTTTAGAGGGGACTCATATATATAAATCGAAAAGAGTGCATTATAAATGCAATATTTAAAAAGAAATACTAAATTTAGTATTCTTACTTTTTTAATCATTGTCTTTTCCATAGCTATATCTATTTCCACCCTGGCCAAAACCGAAGTCTACTTCTCCCTTTTGGACAATCCCCAAAAAGCTATCATTAAAAATATCAATCAGGCGGAAACCTACATTAATATAGCCATGTACACCTTCACTGATCAGGAAATTGCCCTCTCTCTGGCCAATGCCCAAAAAAGAGGGGTAAAGGTAAGAGTTTATCTGGATAGATCACAGATTGAATCTACTTACAGCGTCTCCCGTCTTCTGGTGCAGAAGGGGATAAAAGTAAGGATCAGCTCCAACAATTATATTATGCACCACAAATTTGCCATTATCGACAACCGCCTACTGCTCACCGGCTCCTATAACTGGACCTTTGCCGCTAACAATAAAAATGAAGAAAATCTGATGGTAATAGACGACCCGGAAATAATCGAAATATTTCAGCATCAATTTGTAAACTTATGGACCAATAAATATAGCCCTGATAGAACCAAAGCATTATTCAATAAAGCCAAAGTAAATCTATTTTCAGTCTTCCCTCCTCTCATTCAAACAGGAACTAAAAGAATAAATATCAACTCTGCTTCCCAGGAAGAACTTACCAGCATCTTACAAATAAGCGAACCCCTTGCTCAAAAGATAATTGCCTTAAGAGAAGAACTGGGAGGATTCAAAGACCCCAAAAACCTCACTCAATTGCCCGAGATAACCAACCTCGAATGGGAGGAATGGGAAGAAGAGGGGATAATGATTACTATTTAATAAAAATAGAACAATTTTCACAAAAAAGAAGGGTTTTATAATAATTTTGTCGTATTACTATTAGTATTAAAAATTATTTTTAAATATTTTTTTCCGTACTTTTTCGTTATATTTTAAGAAATTATAATATATCAAACGGGAAAGCCTGAGACCTTATTCTTTATCTTTTCATATTATGCCAGAACAGGCTTCTAGGCTTCTATGTTTTTACAATAATCCATTGATTAAGTTGCATAATTAAATACCTCCTTTGGTGGTATAATTATACCAACTAAATTATTTAATTCCTGGACATGGATAACGGGTCTTATTTTTAAATAGTATAAAGAGGCTTATATTTATATTCAATTATATTGTTAAATAGTTATTATATTTAATAAAAAGAATTATGGGAAAATATTTTAAAAAAGAAAAAAAAATTATACCCAGTTCAATAAGCAAATTTTATAGTTTGGGAATATATTATTTTAAAAACGAAGAATATAAGAAAGCAATTGAATTTTTCAAAAAAGTGTTGATGATAGATCCCGATTATCTCGATAGCAAAAATAAGATGAGATTGTTAATTAAGAAATTAAAGAGTAAGGAAAATTATTTAAGTGAAAAATATTATAGTATTGTAGATGGATATCTAATAGATAAGAAAATTTCAGTTATAGGAGGAAATATAAATTTTAAAACCTGGTTTAATTTAGGTGTATGTTATAAAGAAACGCAAATGTATGAACAATCTGTTGCAGCCTTCAAAAATGCATTAAGGATTAAACCAAATCATACAGACACACATTTTGAGTTAAGCAGTATTTACGATGAAATAGAAAATTATTATGAGTTTACCACCAATATATGTAATGAGGAAGAGCTACTTGATAATGACGATCAAATTAATGATGAAAATGATAAAGGAAAATATCTAGAAGAAACAGTGCCCCAAGAGTTAAATCTATCCGAATTACACTATAAGATAGGATGGGCTTTTAGTGAACCAGAACCAAAATACTATCTCCATGCAATCGAACTTTGTGAAAGAATAATAAATATCGAACCAGAATTCGTAGATGTTTATTATTGGTTAGGGTGGATTTATGAAAAATTAAATCAATATAAAGACGCAGCATTTGCATATAATAAAGCCATTTATATTGATAAAAATTATATTTTTGCATATAACCGTCTTGGGAATATATATTCAAAGCAGTTAAAATTTGGTGAAGCAATAGAATTATATAAAGAATCTATAAAGAATAACCCTGAAAATATTCGAGCGTATTTAAAGATGGGATCTATTTACAACAAAATTTTACAATATGATAAAGCGATAGAGATTTTAAAAAAAGCACTTGAAATAGATCCACAAAATATTTTCTTATGGCACCTAATTAGCAAATCTTATATAAATATTGGGTGGTTGACAGATGCAGAAGATGCTTTGAAAAAAGTGATAGATATTAAACCTGATTATTTTAAAGCATATAAACTTTTTAGTAATATCATATCTAACGAGGAAGCCTATGCTATATGGTTGAAAAAGCAAGGAGCTAGTGAATATGTTACAAGAGTAGCAATTAATGATATTACTGAAATATCAAATTATACTTTAAAAAAGAATATATCCAAGATATCAATTTTTGATATGTTCACTGCTAATCAATTTAATAAAATGTATAACCTATTGTTTTCAGATAAAGTTTTTAAAAATAAAAACAAAGAAAAACATAATGTTTATTTTTTAGCAATGAATAAATATTCGAAGTTCTTAAAACAGAACAAGCCAGAAACATCAACAGATGTATCAAAAAAAGAAATTAATATAACTAGTGGCAAAAGACTAGAAGAAAATGTTACCGTAGTTGTTACTCAAAATTTGGAACAGCCATTAACTATAGCGCCAAATGTTGGTATTTTGAGTAGACCAAATATTATCCCAATTAGTAATACTGTTAATTTCAATGATAAAAATGAAACTTATGCATACACAAAACCCTATAGTTTGGAGATTAAGGAACAGATATTTAGTGTTAATAATTGGACTCAACTTTTAAATTCACTTTGTAATTACTTGTTAAAATACGCCCCTGGAGTTCTTGAAAAATATGAAACGAGTAATAGTTTGGATAGATTATGTTTTTCATGGAACAAAGATGATTTACGTGATGCAAAAAGACTAATGAATGGATTATATTTGGAAACAAATTTAAGCGCAAAAGATATTGTTAAGCATAGTCGATTGTTTTGTCTTGCTTGCGGATTAAATCTAAATGATGTTATTATTAAATATTCGACGGGAACAGATTCTTCAAATGTAAAAGAGTCTGATAACAACCATGGAGGATCATGCTTCTCAAGTAGAAAGCTGAGAACTGTGGATGAGTACATAACAAATGCCGAAATAGACACTAGTAATGAACAGCTTCTGATTAGTACCGTATTAAATAATTCCTTTAAAAACGGAATAAAACTTGATAGCTTTATCAACATTAGAAAATTTATAATGGCGTTTCATGATACCTATCCTGATTACGACCTGTCAGATGATGCAAATATCTTAAAAGAAAAAATAAGGCGTGTTACTATTCAATGCCCGAATGATTTATACATGACCCCAAATACCATAACTAAGGACATCACTTTAATTAAAGAAATCCTTAGCTATATTATTAATACCTTAAAATCCGGGAAGATAGTTATTTACGTAGAGAATATTTATAATAGATTCAAAAATCGACTGCTTGATACTAATATATATAATAAGGATTTTTTGGGAAGTCTTATTAAGTACTATCTCAAAGATGATGTTATATATAGCAAGAGTGCTATTCTTTCTGAATATGGAGCAAAATTAAATATAGATGATGAAGTGCTTGAGATTTTGTCTGAAAGCGATATTCCATTAAATAAAAAAGAAATATTTGACGCATTGCCTCATCTAACTCAGTCTATAATTGAGCAAATTTTAAAATCTGATAAACGATCAATATATATGCAAAGAAATATTTATTGGCATATTGACAAATTTGAAGTTACCGAAGAAGACAAGTTTTTGCTCGATGATATTATTCGTTGTGAAATTAAAGACGAATTTATATCACTAAAAAAATTATTAGATGTGCTAAATACACAAGCTTCGGATTTTATACAAAAAAATAATATTGTAAACCATGTTTGCTTGCGTGATGTTTTGAAATATTATTTTGGTGACGATTTTGGATTTCAATATACTTTTATCGGGAGAAAAAACGAAGAAATGTCTGGTGTTGTTGCAACCAGAAACTTCTTGGCAGATAAAAAAAAGTTTAAATTATCTGAGTTATTTGATTTTATTGATGAAAACGATTTACCAAATCACTATGAACTTTTTATAGAGGAAGCTAACAAAGAATTTATTAGGATCAACGAGCAGGAATTTATTAGAAGAATTAATTTTGCCATCAGTGACCTAGACATTAAAAATATAGAAGAAGTTATTCAAAAATATTTAACAAATGGATATGTTGCAATAAATAAAATTGATAGTTTTGCCATATTTCCTACTCTTGATTTTCAGTGGAATAGCTTTTTGTTAGAGAGCATTATTGAAAATTATTGTTATGGATACGAAGTTATTGATTGTTCACGCAGTGTTACGAAACCAATTGGCGTAATAGTAAGTAAAATGGCTGGATTTAAGAATTTCAACGAAATATTGATTGATGTAATAGCAGAGCATGATAAATATCATCCATTTCAAAGTAGTAAGGACGCGTTAGAATATTTGTATGATAATGCTTATATTGCTCAAAAAAAATATAAAAATTTTGAAGCGATTTTCTCATTGGCAAAACAAAAAATAATTCAAAGGATAGGATTATAAGATATGTACACATATGAGTGGGACAGCAATACTGGGGGTTATTTGTTAACCAAAACAGCATCTAAGTTTAGCAAAGAGCCGCGACCGGTTTATTATAAGGAATTAGATATATTAGGCTTTGATAAGCATTGGATATATGAAAAGCAGGAAAATGTTCCCTATATGTGGGCAGAATCCAACCAATATATATATAGGGGGCATGTAGTAGCCAAAACAATAGGTGGCAGTTTATATAACCCGCCCCAACTTGAAGTATATGAGGATGGGCTAATACTACGACCGGTTGATTTGGATGCAATGGTTGAAAAAAATACTGAAGTTATGGAATCGCTAGTGAATGATACGATAAAAAATGTGTATTCAACATATTTGGCATACCAGAAAAAAATTGATGTCTTTTACGTTGCGTTTAGCGGGGGCAAGGACTCAATAGTACTTCTGGATATTGTTCAAAGAGCATTACCTCATGATGAATTTTTAATAGTTTTTGGAGATACAGACATGGAATGTGAAGACACTTATAGAGTAAGAAATGAAATAGAGAAGTTTAACGGATATGAAGATATTAGATTTTATACTTCAAAATCACATTTGAAAGCTACTGATACCTGGGATATATTTGGTCCGCCTGCTCATAAGTTAAGATGGTGTTGTAGTGTTCATAAAACTACTCCCCAAATAAATTTACTTAGAAAGTTATTAAATAAACCAAGTTTTAAAGGAATGGCATTTACAGGTGTTCGCAAAGATGAAAGTTTGGCTAGGAGCGAATATGATACTATAAATGTTGGGAAAAAGCATGAGGGACAGTATTCCATGAATGCAATAGATAACTGGAATACTGCTGAACTTTATTTAAACATTTATGCAAACAAACTATTAATAAATGAAGCGTATAAAAAGGGGATTAGCAGGGTTGGCTGTTTAATTTGTCCAATGTCATCTGGTAAAAATGAATTTTTAAAAGAAATAAATTATCCTAAGCAAGTATCTAAATTTCTGAATATTATTAGAGAAAAGAACAATCGAAAATTTGATAACATTCAGAAAGAGAATGAATTTATTAGCAATGGCGGTTGGAAGTCGAGAAATAATGGTAGAGATATAATAGTTAAAGTTGGTTTTTATGATGAAATTTATAGTAAAGATCTTACTAAAATATATATAAAACCAAATTCCGAATGGAAAATTTGGTTTAGAACATTAGGTGAACTTGTTCAGTTATCAGAAAGTGAATATTATGTGTTAAATAATAGAAAAAAATTTTCATTCACTGTAACCTTTGAAAATAATTTGCAAAAAATTGAATGGAAGACTACGCCTAAAATAAAAGAGGATATACTTTTTGTTTCTGCTTTTAAAATAGTATTTAAAAAAACAGCATATTGTGTTAAATGTGGTGTTTGTCAAGCAAACTGTAATTTGGGTTATATACATATGGATGGTCAGTTTTCTATAGATAACAGATGTGTAAGATGTAGAAAATGTCACAATATTGATAGTGGTTGTTTAGTATATAATTCTGTTAAAATATTAAAAGGAGTTGAAAGTAAAATGAGTTTGGATTGTTATGCAAGCTTTGGTGTTGAAAAAGACTGGATTACAAAATATTTAAAACACAAAGAGACATTTTGGAGTTCCGAATACAACGATTTAGGTTCTATGAAAATTACAGCCTTAAAAAGGTTTTTGAGAGATGCAAATATTAAACTAGAGAAGAATAATTATCAAAATTCCGAATCTTTATCAAGTATCATGAATAATACAATTGATAGGTTAGGATATGACAATATAATATCATGGGCTTTACTTCTATGTAATTTAGTTTATACTCCACAATTTAATTGGTTTGTTAAAAATTTATTTTTAAATGAAAGGTATATTCCTGAACAAATAAAAGAAATGTTCGGTGATAGTTATAGTAAAGGGTCAAGGGACAATATTTTGTCATCAATAAAAAATATTTTTACTAAAACACCGTTTGGAACTGATATAAAACTTGTGCATTGTGAAACCAAGAAAATAGGGAGAAATGAGTCACTAATCTCAATCACTCGTACCCCGTGGAAAAATCCAGACTCAAAAGTAATATTATATAGCCTATATAAATTTGCGGAGGCTTGTGGTGACTATTATCAATTTTCTTTAAACAGGCTACTTAATCATGAAATAGATAGCAATGGAGTTAGCCCTACCTTAATTTTTGGACTTGATAAAGATACAATGACTAAACTTTTAACCGGTCTATCAGTTAACTACCCGGAGTTTGTAACGGTTGGGTTTACACATGACCTTGATAATATAACCTTAAGCAGAGACAAAAATTCTACTGATGTTTTGGAATTATTTTAGGAGGATTAAAAAAATGAGTGTACAGAACGCATATAAGAATTACTTTGATATAGACGAGAACTACTATGCTTCGGTTAGTGAGGAACTTATTGCTGGTGGCTTTGTGGATTGGAACAGCTTCTATCCGCATAGCACTTTTGTTAGACTACTAAAAGACACCGCAAGCATATTAAGGCGGCAACAAAAACTATCCATTTGGGTCGAAGGTGCTTATGGCACGGGTAAATCCCATGCAGTACTTACGCTCAAAAAAATATTGGATGCCCCAGAAGAAGAAGTCCTTAAATATTTTAAGGACAATGATCTGGATATGGATTTATTTAATATGATTCAAGGAGCAAAAAAGCAGGGGGAAATATTAACCATTCACCGAATAGGTTCGGCCACCATTAAAGGAGACAATGCCCTTGTAATGGCCATTCAAGAAAGTATTAAAAGAGCTATTGTTGAAAAGGGAGTAGAGTTTAAGTGTGAAGATTCTCTCAAGGACTCAATTATTAAATGGCTTTCCGATGATATAAATGCAAAGAATTTTAAAAATTGGATAGACGGTAGATATATAAACGAATTTGGAACAGATAATGCGGTATCAATTATACATAAGCTTCAAACATATAAAGAAAATGAAGTTGCTGATTTAACCCGTAAAATATTCATGTTAGCACAGAAGGAGGGGATTACAGCATTAAAATTAGAAGCACGCGATTTAGGCAAATGGATAAAAGATATTATAGAAAAAAATAAACTTAAATCAATTATATTTATTTGGGACGAGTTTACGGGGTATTTTACAAACAATAAAAACTCAATTGATGGTTTCCAAACGCTCGCTGAACTAAGCCAAACGATACCCTTTTATTTTATTATTGTAACTCACAAAAGTAGTGCTTTATTCAACGATAGAGATGATAGCAAAAAGATTATAGATAGGTTTATTAAGCCGACCTGTGAGATTAACCTGCCGGAAAACATGGCACTTAAACTTATAGGTAAGGCTATAAAAATAAAAAATGATCCTGCTGTTAGAGATGAGTGGAAAATACTATCAGAAGATTTATATAATCAAATACCGGTATGTAGCAGTATGGTTATTAAGTCTTCAAAAATTGATGAAACTAGCCTAAAAAAGATACTTCCGATACATCCATACACAGCAATTATATTAACACATTTATCAGCTATGTTTGGCTCAAATCAAAGAAGTATGTTCGAGTTTATCAAGAACCGAAAAGATGATGATGATGATAGGGGATTTAGTTGGTATATTGAGAATCACGGACCTTATTCAGTTGATAGTTTGTTAACCATAGATATGCTTTGGGAATATTTTTATGCTGATGGGAGAGCAAATTTAGAACAGGGTCTCAAATCGTTATTGAGTGTTTATGGCATGAGCGGTAATAGCAGGTTACTTACCGCTGATAAAAAAAGAGTGCTAAAGACAGTTCTATTGCTACAAGGTATTTCTGAGAAAAACCTTGAAAGCGTTGAACTGTTTAAGCCAACGGTTAAAAATATTGGCAATGCTTATGAGGGAACAGACTTAAGTGATGGTAAAGCGGTTCACATAGCTGAGGCCTTAGTAATAGATAGGTTTCTTTTCAAACGCGCCATTGGCAATAATGAAGTTCAATTTGAAGCAATTCGTTCAGGCATAAGTGAAGTTGATGTTAATATATATATAGAGGATTTCAGAAAAGATAAAAAGATAAAGAACATTATAGAGGAGTATAAAATAGCTGACTTTATGCCTTTCACTGGTGCACTGAAATTAAGATATGATGTTAAAACTGCAACAATTGATGATATAACAAGAACTGTCAACGGAATAAATAACCAGCAATATGAAAATACCCTTCCTGTTGTTATTACATTTGCTAAAAATGATACCGAAAGAGCCACTCTCATTAGAAAAGTAAGAGAACTTTCGGAATCGGGTGAACAAAGAATTATTTTTGTTGATACATCTTTATGTGATTTATCGGATGAGGAATTTGAAGAGTATATTAAAAACTTAGCTGAGGAAAAATATTGGAGGGGAAAAGATAACAATTTAGCAGACCAATATAAAACTAATGCAACTGATGTTATTACGAAATGGAAAAATAAATTGCAAGATGCCGAATTCAGAATTGTTACAAAAAATGATGAAATAAAAGCTTTTGGTACAGACGAGGTTATTAATAGATTAAAAAAATTTAATCAAGAAATATTCTCTATGGGGATAGAGAACTTTAATGTTGTAGCTACTATGTTTAATGCTACAAGCTTTAAACAGGGAGCAAAGTGCGGTATAAATCAGGAGTTATCTGGACAATATCGTTCTACAAATGAAGCTACAAAGCTTGAAAATGCGCTAAAGGGCGTATGGCAAATTAGCGAAGGAACAGAACCAAATGTTAACCACTTAATATACCGAATTAAGATAAAACTTGATGATTTAATTAATACAACTTTCGAGAAAAAAGGGAAAATTGCAATCGCGGAGATATCCGATTTTTTGAAGGCTGAGCCGTTCGGGTTCATGCCTTGTAATCTTACGGCTTTTATACTTGGCTTTTTATTAAAAGATTATGCCAACGATATATACAGATGGAGTAATGAACAGGTCGGAGATACTTTGTCTGTTGAAAAAATGGCTGAAATGATTGATGAAATTATTAAGCAACAGATAAATCCGAGTAACAGATATGTTGATAAGTATATAGTTAAGATGTCAATGGAGGAACGTGAATTCTTAAATAAAACCTCTATTGTTTTTGGAATCAACGAAGAGAATTGTGCAACTAGTGAAAAAACACGTGAAGAAGTTAGAGCAGCAATTAAGAAAATTAGTCTCCCACTATGGGCAGTTAATATTGCTTTGGAAAAAGATAGACCAATTGATTGTGCAGTAATCGTTAAACTAATAGACCTTTACTGTTCGCTTTCTAATAATAGTGGGTCTGGAAAAACAGATACGGATATTGCGATTGAAATAGGTACCATTTACTTACAGCACCCTGGTGTTGCAGATAATGTTAAAAAATTTGTAAATTCTGAGTATGGCAAAACAGGCATGAACATCTATCTTAATGAATACAACTCCGGTGAACTCAAAGAGCTAGCTATCGAAATAAACTGTGAGGAAACAATGCTTGCACATTTGAAAAGCAAAGTCACTGTCGATTCATCTTGGTTGTGGCAGCATGATACAATCAATGCTAAGATTGATGATTTAATTGTTGAGTATAAAATTGTTCTAATTAGTAACAGATTTATCATGAAGACAACTAGCTATCCTGACACCCTCTTGGCATGGGCAGACAAGATGAATCACTTTAAACTTCCATATGAAGGTGTAAAAAATGACGTAGATTCATTAAAAATTTTATTTGAGTGTTTATATAATATTTTTACAACTAAAGATATAGTTGATACTGATAGGGTCAAATTTCTTGAAGCACTCCAGATTAATGGAGAAGAATTTATAAAAAAATTTAATAACCAGGCATCTTGGTTTAAAGAAAAATGCAGCTTTGATTTGATTGGATTATCCGAAATTGATGTTAGCAATATTTTTGCCACCATGCCACTGGGTTCTTTTGCTAAAACAAATTCAGAGTTCCAAAATATTGCAAACCAAAAAATTACTGAATATAGAAAAACTATTCTTATTGAGGAACTCAAAGAGCTGTGGGATACCAAAACTAGCACCAAATCGCCGAAAGACTGGTCAGATAAGTATAAGACGCCTATATTATGCTTGCCCGACGAAGGAGACTATGACACTGCCAAAAAATCATTTGAAACCCTTATGCAAAAAATGCCAACAGATACCGAAATAAAAAACGCAATTGAGTATTTTAAAGGAGCATCAATTTTTGCTAAAATGCACGATGCAGAGATTCGGAATGATGCTTTTGCTGAAAAAATGATTGGCAAATATTTTATTATTAAAGATATCGATAAAACACGTGAAGTATTACTACAAAGGCTTACTTGCAGCATTTATGATTGGTATCCTAAAACACTACAAATAGAAAATATTTTAGAAAAATATGCAGAAAAGCTATATCATGCTACAGGCTGCGAAGAGGCTCTTGCTAAGATAGAAAGAATGAGTGAAGCAGATGTTAAGCTGTACCTAAAAAAACTTATTAGAGAAAGAATAGAAGTTGGAATGGAAATCTTAAAAGATAGGTAGGTGTATAAAATGACTAAAAGTGTTTATGAAGCTCTTGAAAATATTTCCAAGTACTTGAAAAACGTTAATACTAACAAGTTTTTAATAGTAAATGTTAACAATGTTGAGGATTACCTAAATATCAAATCAACATTAGAGGCGGAATTGTCGGTAATAAAACTTTCTATATTTTGCAATAAAAATGACGATCTACCAGATTTCGAAAAGTTTTTAACGGTATCTTGTTCTATTACAAAAAATAGTCTTTTACTTGGTGCTTCAGAATATTTAAGATTGCAAGATGAAACATCTTTTGACATTCAAACCCAAGCATTGCTGTTATCAATAAATAAAGCAGCAAAGGTTGTTGTCTTGTATTTTGATTGTGAAAAGAAGCTTAAAGCTTTATTAGATAACGACATAAGACTTAAAGAGAAAAATCAAATTATTCTTATAAAAGGAAATAGGGCGAAAAGGACTAATATTAAGCTATTAAATAATGAAATCAAAATAAATGGAAGTATCTCAATTATCAATGGAATTAAAACGTATCTTGATAAATTTGAGGAAGAGTGTTCAGTATGTTCCATTATTTCCACCAAATATTATGATGCGGATTTTAGCAGAGCGTCAGTTAGCATTCAGAAAATATCGAGCACCTTTGAATTGTTGGGCCTATTAACACCGGTACCTGGTAGGATTAATAAGTCATTTGGCACTGACGATAATTGGAAATATATTTGTGAAAATATTAATGGAAATGAGGTTGATACATTTATTACTAAGGAATTTGGAAATTTAGATACTATCGAGGCGCTTTTTTATGAATGGAAAGAGTGGAATAATAATAGAAAGTGGTTATATTTTATTGCCTTGAAGCTTTCCAATCTCAAAAACAAATACTTAGATTTTGTTATTCAAAAATCTTTAAATGCTGATGATTTTATTAGCAAACTCTACTCATGCATTCTGGAATTTCCATCGGCAAGTAAAGAGTTTGATAATCTTTACAAGGAAAGAAAATGGCTAATAGGCCTTGTTAAAGACGATAGTTGTAATAATGAATTTTGTTCAAAAGTTAAAATCAAGGCCAAAGATAGAATTTATTATTTAACTGATACTACAGCTCTTGAAAAAGAAGATATATTGTTATGGCTTAGCGAGCAAGAAACAATTGATGAAAGTACTTTAGCTATTCTGACCAAGGTATCTCCTGAACTTATAAACTACTTGACAGACTACATTTTAGCCGTTGATTCATATACTGACTATTTCAGAAAATACAAACTACAAAAGCTAAACAATAAAATTTATAATGGGTTTATTGATGTTGTTAATGAAAATGCACAGAAAAGAGATTACAATTTACTTCTTAAAACAAGAAATGAAGTGTTTGAGAAAATTGATAAGACAGACAGTATAATATATTTTATTGATTCATTAGGTGTCGAATTCATGGGATATATCAGTAGGCTATGCTCTGAGTTAGGATTAAATATTGAAGTATTCGTAACAAAAGCCAATATGCCTACAACTACTTATTTAAACAAAGATTTTCTAGACAACTACAGGGATAGAACTATTGATATAAAACTACTTGATAATATTAAACATAGTGGCGAGGGAGATTACAATTATGAGTTTTCTAAATTGCCATTACATATTTTTGAAGAGCTCAAAATAATTAGGGATGTCTTTGTAAAGATAAAAGCCGATTTATCAAAATCAACTGTTAAGAAAGTAATAGTTGTATCTGATCACGGAGCAAGTCGACTTGTCATTTTGTATGATAATAAAATTACATTTCCTACGAAAACCAATGGAACTCAAGGGGGTAGATGTTGTGAATATGTAGAGGGATCAGATATTCCAGACTATGCTACTATTGAAAACGATCAATGTATACTTGCAAGTTATGATAGATTTAAAACGCAAGGAGCTCCACGTGTAGAAACTCACGGGGGCGCAACGCTTGAAGAACTAATGGTTCCAATAATAATTGTAACTAATGAAAAAGAAAAAGTTACGGCGAAACTGGTAGAAAATATTATTACAGTAAGCTACAAAATAAAGGCTACGCTCAGGATTTTTATTACTAAACAATATGATAAAATCTCAGTAAAAATAAAAAACAAGGTGTATGAATCAACTGAATTTGACGGTGGTTTTTTTACTGTTCCTATTTACGATATTATAAATATTGGTGAATATAAAGGCGAAGTTTTTGCGGCTGGACAATACATTGATGAAATTAGCTTTAAATTAGTAAAACCTACCAGTAGCGAAAAAGACCTAGGAATATAGGAGGTGCAAAATAAATAATTTAATTAGAGAATATTTTGACGATATGGTCGTATTTAAAGATTTGAGAAAGAGCAATTTTTTCTCTGCTCTTAGTCTTCCATCATTTTTGCGTGATTGGTTATTAAAGCGTTTTGCTGATAATGATGGCTCATTTAATATAGAAGAACTAAGCGATTACATCAGGCAATACATACCCAAAAAGGATGATTGGGTCAGGATAAAAGATAGAATCATTAATGAAAATGAGCGAGTAAAGTTTCTGACAAAGATAATTGCCGATATAGATATAAAAACAGGCGAAATCTCATTTGTATTGCCTGACTTTGGTCTTGGCAAGAAGGAAACGATAATTGAGCAACCTATATGGGAACAGCGGAAAGAAGAGTTGGTTAGCGGCAAGGAAACATGGGGTATTGTTGAGCTTGGATATAGACCTTCTGTTTCAAAAGTAGAACCCGGGAAAATTAAATTGATTGGTTTTCAAAACTTTTGTCCATATATTATAGATATTGATTATTATAAGGAAGTAAGAAATAACTTTACAACCGAACAGTGGATAGATATATTACTTGGTGCAATCGATTATAGTGCAGGTGGGTATGATACGGAAAAAGAGAAGCTCACAATGCTTTCTAGATTATTACCTTTTATCGAGAAAAGGTTAAACTTAATTGAACTTTCCCCGAAAGGGACTGGTAAGTCTTATTTGTTCGGTAGAGTAAGTAAGTATGGATGGCTTTCTTCCGGAGGAATTGTGTCTAGAGCTAAGATGTTTTATGACCAAACAAGAAAAGAACAAGGCCTGGTTTGTGGCAATGATTTTGTTGTATTAGATGAAGTTCAAACTATTACATTTGCTGATGTAGATGAAATGCGAGCTGTACTCAAAGGTTATATGGAATCAGGCGTGTTTACCGTTGGTAATTATGAAGGAGTAGCTGAATCAGGAATTGTATTGCTAGGTAATATAAAAGAAGAAAACATGAATGAATATGACAACATGTTCGAAGAATTACCCAAAATATTCCATGAGAGTGCTCTAATTGATAGATTTCATGGTTTTATAAAAGGTTGGGATATTCCACGAATGCATGATGATTTAAAAATAAGCGACTGGGCATTGAACTCGGAATATTTTTCAGAAATAATGCATCTACTACGTGATGATATTAGTTATAGAGCTATAGTTGATGATTTGGTTATTATCCCAGAAAAAGCAGACACAAGAGATACAGAAGCTATAAAAAGAATTTGTACTGCGTATGTAAAATTGCTATTTCCCAATGTTAGAAATAGTAATGATGTTGATTTGCTCCAATTTAAAAAATATTGTTTAAATCCGGCAATAAGTATGAGAAGTATTATTAAATATCAACTCGGAATATTAGATGTCGAATATAGGGGGAAAAGTGTACCGCGCTTTGATATTCGGGGGTTGAATGCATAATGAAAATAATACAAAAACAATGTTTTCGATGTAATTCGGATGTGCCTAAAGATGTATTTGGTTTAAATAAAAAACTATTGGGTTGCAATGTGGAGAAGTTTTTTTGCTTGATATGTTTGGCTGATTATTTAGAAGTTACACCAAATGAATTATTAGATAAGACAGAAGAATTTAAACAACAAGGTTGCTCCTTGTTTTCATAGAAGCATTTTAATGATTTGCATAAATTAAAATCCCCACCTGTGTATTTCGGTCAAACTGACCAGGTATGACGGAGTAAATTGACAACGCGTCTCGGACCAAATGGAAATGGTAAACTAAAATGTATTTAAGGTGGAAAATAAAAATGCACCTTTTAAAAGAAACAGTTCTTTACTATAATAGTATGAATAAGAATCAATACTATAAGGAAAGGACTGATCTATGGTTAACAAGATTATGTATCAAAAGATTCAGTATTTTAAGAGGAGAGGGTTTACCAAAGCAGACATTGTAAGAGAAACCGGATTAAATAAGCGAACGGTATTTAAATATTACGATATGTCAGAGAAAAAATACGCTCGCTATCTAGAAAAAGTGAGGTATCGGACCAAGTTATTTGCGCCTTACCAGTCCCATATTCTTAATCTATACCAGGCAAATAACTTTCAAAGACTGGAAAAATCGGCGGTGTACGATTATCTTGAAGAGAAATTAGGATCTTTGCCGGGTACGGAGAGGAGTTTCCGCAGCTATATCAGCTTCCTGGTAGAGGCAGAACAGCTAAAATTAAATGGTAATAAACGGATATATTCCCCGGTGGCAGAGCTTCCCTACGGCAAGCAGCTGCAGATCGATTTCGGAGAATACCGTACTAAAAAAGGCTTAAAGCTGTATATATTTGCAGCGGTACTGTCTGCCAGCCGCTACAAATACGTTGCCCTACAGGATAGACCCTTTACTACTCTGGATTTGATTAACCATCTTCTGGATTGCTTCCAGTACCTAGGAGGAATGCCCGAAGAACTGGTAATAGACCAGGATAGTGTGATGGTATCAAGTGAAAACAGAGGAGATATCATCTACGCCAGGGATTTTAAGCAGTTTATAGAAGAAATGGGTTTAAAGATGTACGTCTGCCGGAAGAATGACCCGGAGAGCAAGGGCAAGATAGAAAATGTGATTAAGTTTGTGAAGAGGAACTTTTTAAGGATAAGAGATTTTGAAAACATTGAAGAGGCCAAGGAAAGGCTGTCCAGGTGGTTAAACCGACGGGCGAATGGCAAGATTTCACTAGCCACCCGGCGTATTCCCCAAGAAATGTTTAGCGAAGAGAAGGCCTATTTGCGGACCTTGAAAAATTCCATCTACCGGAAGGATACCTCAAATGCCAGAGAGAGACGGAAAGCAGATATAATGGGTCAGATATCGGTGAATGCCGGTAAGTATCCGGTCCCTTTGGAATACCGGGAGCGGGAAGTAGAGATCTATAAAACCGCAGAAAGGCTTTTCATCTACGACATCCGTACCGGAGAACAGATAGCAGAACATGGTATATCTCCCATTCCGGGAAGCCGGATAGTAAACCGGGCCAGATATCACCGTAAAGAGCACAACATAAGGGAATTGAAAGAGCAGCTAAAGAGACTTTTTGCCTTAGATAGCTGGAGTGAATTTGTAGATAAGAACTTTCGGATGTATACCCGCTATTTCCGGGATCAGTATCATGAGGCCCTAAAGAAATTCTCCCAGGGAATAGAAGAAGAATGTCTAAAGCAGGCGATAGCTCTGTGTCTGGAAAACCGGACTTACACCATGGCAAATCTCTATGATACTTATCAATATTACCAACAGGAAGCAGAATTAACACTACCAAAGGTAAATATTGGTTCTAACTTAAGGGATATTCCGCAGGAGAAGAAAGAATTTCAGGTAGAAAAGAGAGATATCGGAGTTTACCGTGCTCTGGTAAATGCCTCCTCGGAGGTACGGCCATGAGAAAATATCAGCAGATAGTCAATTTACTGGAAAACTTAAAGCTTAAAGGAATAATCCCTAATCTGGATAATGAGATAACCGAGGCAGAAGAAAAGAAGATATCCTATTTGAGTTTTTTGGACCTTCTTTTAAAGGCAGAAATAGACTACCGGACAGAAAGAAGACTCAAGCGGAATCTGGCAGGAGCCCATTTCCCAGTAGAAAAAAACCTGGATGATTTCAAATTTGCCAGAGTAAAAGGTATCACTAAGTCAGACTTATCGGCCCTTCTGGATTTCCTGTGGCTGGATAATCACAGCAATCTGTTGTTTTTTGGGCCACCCGGCCTGGGGAAAACGCATCTTTCCCTAGCTATCGGACTGAAGGCCATACAGGCAGGCTATACGGTATGCTTTGAGCGGATGGCATCCCTTATCAAGCTGTTAAAGTTGACCGATATTCAGCGCAAGGCTGGCTTCAGGGTGAACCGTATCTTAAAAGCGGATCTGGTAATCATCGATGAGATAGGCTACACACCGATAGAAAGAAAGGAGGCTAATCTATTTTTTAACCTGATAAGTGAGCTTTACGAGAAGGCCTCGGTAATCATCACTTCCAATAAAAGGTTTGATGAATGGGCTGAAATGATGGGTGATGAAGTGATGACCGTAGCCATGCTAGACCGGCTGCTCCATCATTCCAAAGTATTTAACTTAAGTGGAGAATCATTTAGAATTCAAAAAGAAGAGGAGGATTAAGCCATTTGTTCTTTCTAGGAGGTGCAAAATTGTTTTCCGCGCAAGGTGCATTTCTACTTGCCATTTACAAGCGGATTACTTAAAACTTACTCTACTATTAGTTCACCAGGGATTCGTTATAATATAATATCTTTTGCGTTGGCAACCATTGGAATAATAGTCTCAGGAACTGTAATTGCGATATCTTCTAAAGATATATCTGAACTTATGATAAAAGTAATTTTTTTACTAGGAACTCTTTTTATACCGACTTTTTGTATTTCCATCTTATTTATTTGGCTCGGAGAAGAACATCGAATGATAAGGATTGGTAAATTCTGTCAAAGATTAGAGAAAAAAGTAAACAACGAATTTGGAGAAGAGATACTGAATTGGGAGACCTTCAAGAGAAGAAAATCAGAGAGCATTATATACCCAGAGTTTTTTATAATTGCCTTGTTTTTGGGCATTAGTTTAGGTTTTTCTTTATTAAGCTTTTATATTGCAGAAAGCATTCTTGGCGATCATTTATGCTTTTACAATATAACAATAAACATGCAAATTTCTTTACTTTTATCTATATTTTTACATTTACTAATTTTTTTAGTAATCTTCATTTTTATTTATAAAAATTTCATACACGAAAAACCTGTTAAAATGTAATACCCCCACCTGCTCCAAACATAGGTTCAGTTATAATATAAGTATATGAGGGACGAAAAAATTAATATAGCATTTGAGAACTTAAAAATTAAAAGATTGTTTATATAGAAATAGGGGACGGTTTGCCGTTTCATTTAAAAACGGAAATTTAGTATATTTTTTAATATTCTAAGAAATAATAGAAGCAAAACTTATATTTTAAATGAATAGAAAGCCTGACTTAGTTTGAATTGTTATGTTATTTTACTAAGGAATATTAATATATTTGTTTTAATGATAATTAGCTAAGATAACTATTAGGAGAATTTACGCGAAGAAAATTATGTAATATCTTTTCTTACTCCTGCGGTAAAGGACGCCACAGGGGGTTTTTATTGGATTATGAAAAAATAGATAAAAACAAAATAACCCGATCGTAATCGTTAAATAAAGGAGTAAAGGAGTATGAGTAAAAAAATGTTTGTAATTTGGTTAATTTTTACTATTCTTTTCTTTTCTTTGGGGTGTTTTCATTTGAAAGCATCAAAAAACGAAATCTCATTATTCCAAATAAGCGAAAGACCCTTAAGTGAGTACACGTCTGTAAAGATATCTGGTGCAGATGTTGATAAACCATTAAAAGATTTTGCTCGGGATTTTAATTCTTATCTTGATCATTACAACGAATCATCGGGAAGGCAAAATATAATGGCAGCGATTGGATATTTTATAGCTTCAGCAGCTGCTTTATTCTCAATGTTTTTAGAATTACGTCAGAGATAAATAGGGAAGGTGTGCCAAGTCAATAATTCGGTAACTTTTGATATTTTCATATATATAAAAGAGGGAATGTTTGGTAAAAATTATTTTAAAAGAAAGGATATTTAAATGAAAGAGTATACAAGAGAAACAATAAATAAAATAGTAGAAAAAATTAATAAAAGTATTTTATTACCAGATATACAAAGACCATTTGTTTGGACTGAGGAGCAAATTTATAAACTATTTGATTCTTTGATGCGGGGATATCCAATAAGTACTTTTTTATTTTGGGAACTTACTAAAGACAAAATACAAGAAATTAAAAATAAACAAGATTTATGGATAAAAATGTATAAATTTGTTGATTCAAATGAAGATGATAATATAGAAGAATTAAATAGGAATAAAGATTCTTATCAACTAGTTTTAGATGGGCAACAAAGACTTACAGCTTTATTTATAGCATTAAAAGGTTCTTGGAAGAAAAAGATAAAAAAAAATATAATTATTCATGAATTATATTTTGATACATTAAGTGGTGATAATGAAAGTGAAGATGGGATTCTGTATGACTTTCAATTTTTAGATAAATCTAATAATGAACTTAGAATTGATGAACAGATTACCAATGGCAATACAAGTTTTAAAGTATGGATAAATGTAAAAAAAATATTTGAAAATGATCTTGGCCAAGCTAAAGTAAGAGGAGAATTTGTTGATAATATTATTAAAAAAGATCAACGACTTATAAATTATAAAGACAAAATTGATGATAATCTTGATGCTTTTGATGATGTTATAAAAGATCATGGAATAATTAATTATTTTCCCGAAGATGAAACAACTTATGAAAATGTATTAGATATATTTGTTAGAACTAATTCTGGCGGAACTAAACTTGGTTATTCAGATTTGCTTTTTTCAAAAATTAAACTTACTTGGACTGAGGCAAGAGACCAATTTAAAGATTTGATTAATTCGATCAATAAAAATAATTTTGAATTTGATTCCGATTTTATCTTAAAATCTTGTCTTACCTTATTTGCCAATAAAAATGAAGACATTAGATATAAGATAACAAATTTAAGTAATAATTTTATATCAAACATTGTTTCTAATTGGGATAGAATTGTTAATTCTATAAAACTCACTGTTGGTTTGTTGGATGATTTTTTAATTAAGGATAAAAAACAGCTCCCAAGTTATAATGCCTTAATTCCAGTTATTTATTGGCATTATAAAACAAATCATAAAACATACAAATCAGATAATGATGATGATATGAAAAATCTAAATATAATAAGACTTTGGATAACTAAAGCATTATTGAGTGGCGTATTTGGAGGACAGTCAGATACAGTATTATATAAATGTAAAGAAGCAATTGATTCTATAAAAGACAAAATATATTTCCCTGCTGATAATATACAAAAAAATATTTCAACATTAAAGAATAGATCAATGGAAATTACTAATGATAAATTCGATCAATATTCTTATCGTTCAAAAGAAAGTTATTTATTTTTAGGAATTTGTTATAAAAATGCAATTAATTTTAATCCTATTTTGGATGGTAATTTACCGCAACAAGATCATATTTTTTCAAAAGATGAGTTAAAAAAATCTCGTATTCCTGATGATAAAATTAACAGTATTTATAATATTCGTTTTGTAACTTCATCAGATAATAAAACCAAATCAGCTATCCCATACGAGGATTGGGTTATTTCATTAAATAATAGAAAAGACGCTGTATTTTTACAACATAGCATTCCGGCAGGGAAATGGTCGATTAAAAATTTTGATGATTTTCTTGAAAACAGGAAAAAAGAAATGATTAAACATTTTAATTATTAATTTATCGATTCTTAGAAGGTGTTATTTATAATAACCTTCTATGGTTTTATGATTCAAAGCAAAGTTACGAAACTCGCTTTATTTAATGAAGCTTAATTTTTATTGTGCTTTGTATTTTTATATATTAGAATTTGAATACGCTATTCTTACTTTCCCATGTTTCATCCTATATATATTAATTCTAATCTTATCCAATACAAGCACGCTTTCTGTTATCAATTGGGGGACCCTGGGAACAAAAAGCAGAAGAGTCGAATAGAATTAAAAAGATAGCCGATGATATGTTTAGCGTCTTTAAGAACGGAAAAGAACTTTCTCTTGAGGAATATCCACCGTTTTAGTGTTATGACTTAAGGTAAAATAAAAGTTTTGCAGTGCTTGTAAAAGTGCTGTGGCTGGCAGTATAGATTGATAATTCGGTAACTTTTTAGCGGAAGAGCGCCAAGAAGCTCTATATTTCTTGCAGGGTGAAAGTCCCTGTTGGGCAAGGTCTAGCCAATCACCCCTACCGAGTGTTGCATTAAAATGGGTAACCATTAGATGACCTGTCTGCTGCAGGCAGGAGCGTACACAGGGAAACAGATAGGCTAAAAGTGAACTATACCGCCTCGTAAATAAAGATTAAGGCAAGACAGCGACGTCGTTTCCGGTAACGGAAGCCTATACCAAAGAATCGCATAGGGCGAGATTCTAAAGAGGGTCTGTCGAGGATGACTGATGCAAACCACACTGCAGGGAATAGCAAAGAAGGCAATACTAATTTGTCTTTTACGGAAGCGAGTATCTCTGAAGAGCCCAGTGCGGTAGTTCCGAACGCTGGGATCGGTGCGGGGGCAGTCAGGTGACTGGCTGTCCTACCGTGACAACCCATAAGATTTGAGGAGTTTCTTTACCAGATGATTGAAATTTTAGGCATTACTATAGATAGACGTCCTATAAGGAAGACCTAAGCACCAGAAGTCAAAAGAGTAAGCAATATATGAGACTTATCGACAGGATGGCTATTCTTTAAAGGATATAACAGAATATATCTGTCTGTTTTCTTCATTAGTAGATTTACGGGTAGATATAAAATATCTGTTTACGAGGCCTACCTTTTTGATAAGAAATCAAAAAGCGGTTCAGAATGAGTTTTTA
>Ga0210056_1000773_pt1 | contig 27393 bp, 29 predicted proteins | sample CryGeyCG2014_080_2_FD_183965 | JGI IMG/M metagenome (GOLD analysis project Ga0210056, IMG submission 183965) | Groundwater microbial communities from aquifer - Crystal Geyser CG07_land_8/20/14_0.80 (SPAdes) (version 2) | ecosystem: Environmental > Aquatic > Deep subsurface > Groundwater | place...
GGGATTACTATCCTGCGAATAATAATGTAGCGGTTGGATTTATCCAATAATGTCGCATAAATGCGACCGCTACTTATATGCTGTGTGGAAACCATGAAAAGACAAGAGAGTTTATTGGGTTTGTTGGGTTATAGAGTTATTGCGTTAAGAAATAAGTTTCAGAAATTTTCGGGGTGTTATGATGGGAATTTTTCTAAATGATTTAAGAACGAGTAAATCCTTATCGCCGGTAACAATAAAATCAGCTTTTCCGGCAACAGCACATTCAAGCACTGGATTATCTTTCGGGTCACGACAGATATCAATCGTTTCATTAGAAAAAACCAATTCGCCTTCCGTTTCAATAAAAGTTAAAATTCTGTCAATTTGCGGTTGGTTGAATTCAAAGTCCTTTCTGGAAAGAACATATTTTAATTCGTTAAATAATTCCGTAGAATACACTAATTTGAATTCGTTCGCGATAAGCAATTCGCAGATTTTATTCGTTACTTTGCCGCCTAAAACGATACTTACAAAAACATTAGCGTCTATTACAACTCTTAGCATAAAACTCTTCTCTTGCTTTTTGTACGATATTATTAATTTGTTTGTAAGAAAGCCTTTTTCTTTTAATCGTTTGACGAAATTTATTTACGGTATCTCTGAACTGTTCGGCAATAATTTCTTTTGCAATTCTCCATTTTTCCCGGTCATTCATCTGGCGAATCGCCTGTTCAATCTGTGCAGGTTTAATTTCAACAGCAATCTGTGGCATAATATCACCTCCATGATGCTGAAACGAGTTCAGCATGACAGAATTATAACACATAAGAAAAAATTTGTCAAGAAAATTATTTTTTTATTCTTACTCTCTACCCTTTTACCTTTCTACCTTTCTACCTGCCTCTATGCCGGCGAGTTAGGCATCGGGCTCGGCTATCCTTATCTCGGCGTGAAATATAATTTTTCTGAACGGATTGGTTCTGAATTGAGATGGGCTACCGGTGAAGGAATAAATGTCTATGCGGGACGCGGCTACTGGAACTTTTATTCGGGAAAAAAATTAACGGGCTTTACAGGATTAGAGGGTGGATATATTAAGTTTGATACGCTTGATACAAAAGGCACTGGCTACGAAGGTGCTGCATTTGTCGGTGGCGAGTATTTCATATACGAAAGATTTTCGTTTGTCCTGGATTTCGCCCCGACATTTATAAATCTGAAATCAGATGAGTTCAAAATAGACGGTATTGAATGGGTAACAAATCTGGCGGTTTATTATTATTTTGGTTCCGGTAGTTCCGAAAAACAAGAAACAAGCCAGGCAATAAAAGAAGAAAAGTAATCCTCACCGAAAAGAACTGTTAGACGAACTTGTAAAAATCGCCGAACAACTCAAACATCCCGGCATACCTGCGAAATAGATAAATACCTATCCAATGCGATGACAGCTTAAAAATCCTCACTGAAAAACGCTGATTAAAAATCAGCGACTACAAAACAGGTGGGGATTTTTTTATTGACAATTTTTCTGAAAATAGATATAATAAAAAAGCAATTAAAAGTTAAAAATTAAAAATTATGAATATTTCTAATGTTGACTTGATTTTGGGGATTCCGCTTTTATTTTTTGCCGTCGTGGTGCACGAGTGCTGTCACGGTTGGGTCGCTTACCTGAACGGCGACGATACGGCAAAAATGTCGGGACGGCTCACATTAAATCCTATCCCTCATATTGATATGATGGGAACGATAATTCTTCCCTTGATTTTAATTTTCACTCATTCGCCTGTTTTGATTGGTTGGGCGAAACCTGTTCCTATAAATCCTTACCGTCTCAATAATCCTGTAAAAGACATGGCAAAAGTCGGGCTGGCAGGACCAGGTTCTAACTTCGCGATGGCTGTCTTATCCGCTTTAATTATCTGGCTTTTTAAGATAACGGGATTAGACCCCTATACCGAAATTAATTCTTTAATCATAAAACTTTTGTACATAAATGTTCAGTTAAATCTTGTGCTCGGCGTGTTTAATTTGATTCCGATCCCGCCGTTGGACGGCTCCCGCATTGTATCCGCATTTTTACCGACGGAAATCGCGTTCAAATACAATCAACTTGAAAGATACGGAATTTTTATAATATTCTTTTTACTTTCATTCGGTTTTCTTAATTTTCTGTGGGTTATCGTGGATATTTTACAAAAATTGCTTTTTATGGGCGTCTAATCGCTCGCAAGTAAATTTGTCGGACACATTGTAGGGCAGGGCTTAAGCCCTGCTAATTGAAAGCAACCCTAAAGGGTTGCCCCACAAAAATTTCTTGCTCGCTCCACGATTAAAAAGGTGAAATATGAGACAAAGGGTTTTATCAGGAATGAGGCCTTCGGGAAAATTGCATCTCGGACATCTGCATGGTGCACTTTCAAATTGGGTTGAACTGCAAGAAAAATACGAGTGCTTTTATTTCGTTGCCGACTGGCATGCGCTGACCACCGAGTATGCGGATACACGAAATATAAAAAATGACTCGGTTAATATGGTGATTGACTGGCTTTCCGTCGGGCTTGACCCGGAAAAATCCACGATTTTTGTTCAATCGCAACTCCCCGAACACGCCGAACTCCACCTGTTTTTGTCAATGATAACGCCGCTGTCCTGGCTTGAAAGATGTCCGACATACAAGGAACAACTCAAAGAAATAAGTCAACGTGATTTACATACTTATGGATTTCTCGGTTATCCGGTTCTGCAGGCAGCTGATATTTTGATTTATAAAGCGAACAAAGTTCCAGTCGGTGAAGACCAACTCCCGCATCTAGAACTAACACGTGAAATAGCCAGAAGATTTAATTCTTTCTACGGAGAAATTTTAACGGAGCCAGCGGCGCTTCTCACAAAAACACCGAAGATTCCAGGTAATGACGGACGGAAAATGTCAAAGTCATACAACAACTGCATTTATCTGTCAGACCCGCCGGAAACAATTTCCCAAAAGATTTCTTCATACATAACCGACCCGGCACGAATTCATCCGACTGATGTAGGTCATCCTTCGTTATGCCCTATTTTTGCGCTGCATAAAATATATTCGGAAAAATGTAGCCCCCGAATTTATTCGGGGGTGAGCGAAGCGAATAAAACGGAAGAACTGTGCATAAAAGGGAAAATCGGTTGCGTGAAATGTAAGCAAATGATTACATCCGAAATAATAAAATCATTGGCGCCGATTCAAAAAAAACAGAAAGAACTTAAAAAAAATCCGGCGGAAATTCACAAAATACTTAAAATCGGCAGCGAGAAAGCCAGGTCAATTGCCGGAAAAACCATCGGTGAAATAAGAGAATCTCTAAAACTATGGAACCACAGATGAACACAGAAAAAAATAGGGAATTAGAGATTGGGGAAAAAAAGTCGTTCTCTGCGTAATCGTCTTTAGTAATCTGCATAATCTGCGTATATGGAATACGGAATAAAACTGGAAATCTTTGAAGGTCCGATGGACCTGCTGCTCCACCTCATACAAAAAAACGATCTGGATATTTATGATATTCCTATTTCCAAAATTACATCGGAATATCTTGCATATCTTAATTTGATGAAAGAGATGAACCTTGATGTTGCCGGCGATTTTCTCATCATGGCCGCGACACTTATGAGAATAAAGTCAAAAATGCTTCTCCCTCAGCATGAAAATGAAGACGAAGAAGAACTTGAAGACCCGCGCGATGAAATTACAAAACGCCTGCTGGAATATAAAAAATTTAAGGAAGCATCAAAGTTGCTAAAAACCAATCTGGAAAAACAAAAGGATGTTTTCTTCCGTAAAACCCAGCCAGAATTTACTGACGAGGATTTCGGAGTTGATGTTTCGCTTTTTGATTTAATGGACGCATTTCGGAAGGTTTTAGAATATGCAAAGAAATCCTCAAAAGAAATAATAAAAGAGGAGTTCACAATTGAGGATAAAATCCGTATTGTTCTTTCATTGCTTGAAGGTAAAAAATTCATATCTTTTTATTCTATTTTTCTGAAAGATGAAAGCAGGTATTCCGTTATAGTTACATTTTTGGCACTACTTGAACTTATAAAAATAGGTCAGATTTATGTCAGACAAAACGAGGCATTTTCCGAGATAAGAATTTATAAATCACGAATAACGGCACACGAATAGAGGCAAACATCACGAATAGACACGAATAATGGTAAAAACGGGATGCTTCCCCTTCATTTCATTCAGGGTCAGCATGGCACCATATGGACAGTCATTCTCTGAGCCCCCGCATCAGAGTGCGGGGCAGTCCTCCGGCGAAGAATCACATTCGTGAACATTCGTGATAGCATTCGTGATGTTTTATTCGTGTAGGAGCAAAGCGACGATGGAACTTAAAAAAATAATAGAGGCGCTTTTGTTTGTGTCACAGGGACCGTTGAAACTTGAAACGATTATTGGTATTACGGAAAAATCCGCAGACGAGGTCCATCGGGCAATTTCCGAATTAAAAAATGACTGCGAAGAAAAAAATTCTCCCATACAAATTATAGAAATTGCCGGCGGATGGCAATTTTCAACAAAGCGCGATTTCGCACCGTTTATCAGAAAACTTTTCAAAGAAGAAACAACGCTTAAACTGTCGTCATCGGCGCTTGAAACACTTGCGATAGTTGCCTACAAACAGCCGATAACCAGAGCGGAAATTGAAGAAATCCGCGGTGTTGAGGTAAGCGCCGTCCTGAAAACGCTTGTTGAAAAAAATCTGGTAAGAACTGCAGGCAGAAAAGATACTGTCGGAACTCCGTTTTTATATGGAACAACCCAGCAATTTTTAATATATTTCGGACTTAAATCAACCGATGAACTTCCGTCGCTGGAAGAAATAAATGTTGAAGAACCCCGTTAAAGCGGGACAAATAAATATAGCCACAGAGTTTCACAGAAAGAACACAGAAAAAAATTCAGTGAAATTCTGTGACTGTCTGTGGGACAAATAAATATAGCCACAGAGTTTCACAGAAAGAACACAGAAAAAAATTCAGTGAAATTCTGTGACTGTCTGTGGCTAAATAGGGGATATGATGAATTACACAAAAGAAAAAATCAGAAATGTGGCAATCGTCGGTAGCGCGGGAAGCGGGAAAACATCAATTATTGAGACGATTTTATTCAACTTAAAAATTACAAATCGGGTCGGAAAAGTTGAGGACGGAAATACTGTAAGCGATTTTAATCCCGATGAAATTGAACGGGGCTCGTCCGTTTACACATCATTAATTTCATTTGTTCATGACGGCACAAAAATAAATCTGCTTGATACTCCGGGATATTCCGATTTTGTATGCGATGCGGTTGCAGCACTTGCAACTGCGGATTCCGCAATTTTTGTATTTGATGCTTCATCTTCTATTGACGCCACTTTTGAGTATCTGTGGGAAAACTGCGACAAACCGAAAGCAATTTTCATAAATAAATTGGACAAAGAAGATATTGATTTGTCAAAAACTTTAAGCCATCTTAAAGATTTCAATAGTTCGGTAATTGCGGTTTCCGTGCCCGACGCTACCGGAACAAAATTCTCAAAAGTTGTCTCAGTTATTACTGATGCCCCGGAAGATATGAAAAATCACCGCGAAAAATTTATAGAAGTAGTTGCATCAAGCGACGATTGTTTAATAGAAAAATATCTTGACGGTAAGGAGATAACAAACCTTGAGTTAATGTCAGGTTTTAAGAACGGTATAGCGTCAAAAAAAATAATTCCGATTTTATGCGGAAGCGCGACCAAAAATATCGGATGCGACGGGCTCGTAGGTTTTATAAACGAATTTATGCCGGCGGCTTCTATTTTGGCGGATACCGACAAACCATCAATGCTCGTTTTCAAGAGTGTTATTGAGCCACACACGGGAAATCTCTCATTCTTAAAAATATATTCGGGAAAAATCTCACAGGGAACGGATTACAAAAATGTTACCAGAAGAACAACGGAGCGGCTGGGAACGCTTTGCACATTACTCGGAAAAAAGAGAACGGAAATAACGGAAGCATCGGCAGGCGATATCATCGTTGCGGTGAAACTTAAAGAAACTCAGACAAATGATATTCTCGGAGATGAGACGGCAGCGGGCAAAATCAAACAAATAAATTTTCCGGAGCCGTCAATAAGTATGGCTGTTTTTCCAAAATCAAAAGGCGAAGAGGAAAAAGTCGCATCCGCCCTGCAGTCAATGATGAGAGAAGACCCGACGATAAAATCATCTTACAATGCCGAGACAAAGGAACTGATATTATCCGGACTCGGCGCACTTCACATAGAAGTTGCCATCGCGAGAGTAAAAGAACGATATGGAATTGATGTTGAATTCAAACCGCCGAGGGTGGCATACAGAGAAACGATAAAAAGTACCGCGGAGGTTCAGGGAAAATATAAAAGACAAACCGGTGGCCGCGGGCAATACGGCGATTGCTGGCTGAAACTTGAGCCGATTGAAAGAGGAAAAGGTTTTGAATTCGTAAATGCGATAAGAGAAGGTAGAATTCCAAGAAATTATATTCCGTCGGTAGAAAAAGGGGTCAGAGAGGCGATGGGGCAGGGAGTTATTGCCGGCTATCCAGTGACCGATATGCGTGCTACTTTATACGATGGCAGTTATCACGAGGTTGATTCATCAGATATGGCTTTTAAGATTGCAGGAAGCATGGCGTTAAAAAAAGGAGTTACCGAGTCAAAACCGTGCATACTGGAACCGATTGTTGAACTTGAAGTTGTAATTCCCGACGATTATATGGGTGCGGTGATGGGGGATTTAAATGCGCGGCGGGGACGGGTTATGGGAGTGGAACGACTCGGGAAAAAACAGAAAGTTATAGCGACGGCGCCGCTTTCGGAAATTTCCAAATATGCAACCGATTTGCGTTCAATTACGAAAGGTGCCGGCAGTTTTAAGATGAAATTTTCTCGTTACGAGGAATCACCCTCAAATATTTCTCAGCCGCTGATAGAAATTTATCAGAAGCAGCAGCAGGAAGGGAGATAATACGACAATTGAGAATTGAAAATTGAAAATTAAGAATTATGGATTTTAGCATTTACAATTCTCAACTCTTAATTCTCAATTCTTAATTGCTTTTTATATGATTGCACTTTCAACCGCCTACAATATCTCAAAACATAAAGACCCGGTTTCAATGGTGGAGGAAATAAAGTCGCTGGGATTTTCGGCAATTGAACTCAATGTTGAGGTGCCTGAAAGTTTTATATCTGAAATTGCCAAAAGAATAAAAATTGTTTCCGTGCATAATTATTGTCCGAGAATTGATTTTATCCCGACAGGTAAAACAATTTATTCGCCTTATAACATGACCTCAACCGACGGAAACGAAAGGACAACGGCAGTTAAACTTACAAAAAAGACAATTGATGTTGCAAATTCCGTCGGTGCGGAAGCGATTGTGATTCATGCGGGCGAAATAGATATGAAAATAACAGGGAGGGCTCTGGCAAAAAAATATAATGAGACAAAATATAAAAAGAATTTGTGGAATGAGGGACTTCAGTCCCTCGTCAATGGAACAAATTCAAACCATAAATGTAGCCCGAACTTCAGTTCGGGTGAGCGAAGCGAAGAAGCGGATTACAAAAATTATCTTGAAACTTTTTTATTGGAAAGAAAAGCAAAATCAAAAATTTTTCTTGAAAATCTGTTGAAATCTTTTGATGAACTTATAATTTATGCCGAAAGAAAAAATGTAAAAATAGGGGTTGAAAACAGGTTTTGGGCTGATGAAATACCGTCGTTAGCCGATTATGAAATTATTTTTGATAGATTTAACTCTAACGCAATCGGATTTTGGTATGATGTCGGACATTCAATAGTTGCCGAAAAACAGGGATTGGTAAAAAACCATCTTGATTTTTTGGAAAAATATTCCGACCGTCTCATAGGCGTTCATCTGCACGATGTTATTGATGTTTATGACCACAAAGCGCCCGGAACTGGAGAGGTAAATTTTATGGAAATTTCTAAATTCATTAATAGTGACGCACTAATCGTCAATGAAACTCATCTGCCATCTACAAAAGAGGACTTAAAAAATTCAATTGAATATCTGAAAAACAACGGATTTCATAGGTTTATGGTCGGTAGAAATAAGACTGTCGTACTGATATAGGAGAAAAAAATGCCGGAACTAAGACGAGACCCGATTATCGGAAGATGGGTGATTATTGCAACCGAAAGAGGAAAAATACAATCGGATTTTTCAAAGTCCGAAGAAGAAGTGCCGCTGATTAACGGAAGTTGCCCGTTTTGCCCGGGTAATGAGAGTAAAACACCGTCGGAAATTCTTTCTTTCAGGGAACCCGGCACAAAAAGAAACGAAAAAGGTTGGTGGGTTCGGGTTATACCTAATAAATATCCCGTCTTGCGGGTTGAAGGAAATCTCAACCGCAGAGGCGAGGGAATGTTTGATTTTATGGACGGTATCGGCGCCCATGAAGTTGTTATAGAAACCGCAAAACACAACGCTGCGTTTTCCGATTTGGAAAACAAGGATGTGGAAGAAGTTATCTGGGCGTGGCGAGATAGAATGCTTGATTTAAAAAAAGATTCGCGATTTGAGTATGTGCTGATTTTTAAGAATCACGGTAAGGCAGCAGGAGCTTCGCTCGTCCATCCTCATTCACAAATTATAGCGATGCCGACGGTGCCGGTCAGGGTAAAACAGGAACTTGAAGGCGGGCGGAATTATTTTGAATACAAGGAAAGATGTGTTTTCTGCGATATTATCCGAGAGGAAATAGATGCAAATGTGCGAATCGTTTCGGAAAACGAGGATTTTATCTGCATAACGCCGTTTGCATCAAGATTTCCTTTTGAAACATGTATACTTTCAAAAATACATGCTTCCGTTTTTGAGGACTTACCGAAACATGAGGTCACCAATCTTGCGATTATTTTAAGGGACATCAATGGAAGAATGAACAGAACTCTTGAAATGCCGCCGTATAATTTTGTCATACACAACTCACCGTGTAAAAGCGGGAAACTTCCCTATTACCACTGGCACATTGAAATAACGCCTCGGTTAACAAATGCTGCAGGATTTGAGTGGGGAACCGGTTTTTATATTAATCCTACCTCGCCGGAAGAAGCGGCAAAATTTTTGAAGGAAACACAGTAACGGCAATTAAAAATTGATAATTAAAAAGTATAAAAAACTATTTTCAGACGGTAAAATAAAACTACTTGCGTACTTTCGCAACTACGAAAGTAGTTGAATAGGTTTTTTGGAGAACGATTAAAATGAAAATTAAAAATGTGCATCCGGAATTGGAGGGCGGATTATATCCGGTTAAGACGGAAACCGACAGAGAGTTTTTTATTTCATGTGAAACAGAAAGTGATGAAAATCCTGTCCTGAAATATAAAAAATCATCTGAAAAAAAATGGAAAACTGCTTTGATGCTTAAAGACGGCGAAAAATATGTCGGCTCTTTTCTGCCAAAATCACCGGGTTTTTACCAATACAGTATAGACGGTTACGACAAAATATTAGAGGTTATGGCAGAAAAAAAATACGCCCGTTTTGCCGCATGGTACGAAATATTTCCCCGTTCGCAGGGAACACAACCCGGGAAAAGTGCAACTTTTGCCGATTGTGAAAAACGCCTGCCGGACATCAAAAAAATGGGATTTGATGTCCTTTATATTCCGCCGATTCATCCGATAGGAAAATCTTTCAGAAAGGGACCTAATAATTCTTTATCGGCTGGGCACGACGATCCCGGATGCCCCTGGGCAATAGGCAACGAGCAAGGCGGACATAAATCAATAGAACCGCAACTCGGAACGATTGATGATTTTAGACGCTTCGTCAGAGAAGCAAACAAAATCGGAATTGAAATAGCGATTGATATTGCGTTACAGTGCTCGCCCGACCATCCATATGTTCAAGAGCATCCCAAGTGGTTTCACAAAAGAGCCGACGGCACAATTGCATATGCGGAAAATCCGCCGAAAAAATATGAGGATATTTACCCCTTGAATTTTTATCCACAAGATAAAACAAATTTGCTGAATGAGGGATTTCAATCCTTCGTTAATGGAGCAAATTTATACAATAATGTAGCCCACCCTTTAGGGTGGGTAAGCGAAGCGCAAAAAAAAATGTGGCAGGAGATGAAATCAATTTTTATATTCTGGAGAAAACAAGGGGTCACACATTTTCGGGTTGATAATCCTCACACAAAACCGACGGAGTTTTGGAGATGGGTTATTTGTGAAGTTAAAAATGCCTACCCGGATACCGTTTTTCTTGCTGAAGCATTTACAAATTATGAAAAATTGGAGGAACTTGCAAGGGTCGGTTTTTCGCAATCATACACTTATTTTACCTGGCGAAACGGAAAAAATGAACTGATAGAATATGTTCTGAAACTCACCAATTCATATCTGACAAATTTTTTGAGGGCTAATTTTTTTACCAATACGCCGGACATCTGCCCGCCGATAATTCAGACGGGCGGAAGACCTGCTTTCAAAATGCGGATGGCTATTGCATCAACATTGTCATCGCTCTACGGAATCTACAACGGATACGAACTGTGCGACGGAAACGCATATCCAGGTACGGAGACATATATTGATTCTGAAAAATATCAGTACAAGGTCTGGGACTGGAACAAGCCGGGAAATATCAAGGATTATATTGAAAAAATAAACGAAATCCGACGGACAAATCCCGCATTACAATATTATGACAATTTAAGAATTTATAATTCAACGAACGAAAATGTACTTTTCTACGGAAAAAAATATAAAGACAACATAATTCTTATCGCGGCAAATCTTAATCCGCACGAGGTTCAGGATGCAAGAGTAACCGTACCCGTTGAAAAATTCGGTATTTTATCGGATGCCGACTATATCGTTGAAGAACTCATCACGGGCAAAAAATATGTCTGGCACGGACGGGAAAATTATGTCCGCCTTGAACCCCAGAAAGAACCTGTCTATATTTTTAGGATACAAAAAAATGTAGCCACAAAGCAAATCTTTGCTATAAATGAACTCGCATTACAGCACTCAAAAAAGTTTTTTGAACTGCTGGAAAAAGTCGTAAAGCACAACGATATTTATGCACGACGGGAGTTGGCAGCATTTTTTAATAACGAAATTTTGTGGCGCGTTTATACCGGCGAGAGTTATGACGAAAATTACGCAGGTACAATAAACGCAGAAGCAAAAAAAGCCGGATTTCTATCAATAATCCACGCCTATTTTTCAACCCCGGGACATTAAAAATGAAAAAATTACACGAATTATACAAAACTGCTGCGATCATCGGATTTTCCATTGGAGTTTGCACAATTTTATTGTGTGCATGTTTAATTCTTTTAACTAATGTAACACGGTCTCCTTTAGTTTTACTGATTATGGGTGGAGTTTTGTCTCCTGCTGGTGCTATTTTGGATTATATTTTCTGTCGAAAAGAATCTTTATCTATTATTTTCTGTCAACGAGAAGTTTTATCTATGATGTTTGCAGGAACATTAGTTTATTCATTTATTGGATTTCTTACTTATTTAGTTATTGGTATTATTCGTAAAAAATAAAAATGAAAAAAATTGGAGGGTCTATGAAAGTAACGATGATGGCAAAAGAGTATCCGCCGTACATTTACGGAGGAGCGGGGGTTCATCTGAGGTATCTGTCGCAGGAACTTTCAAAGATAATGGAAGTTGAAGTGAGATGTTTCGGTGACCAAAGGGTTGACGACAAAATAAAAGTCCGAGGGTACAAGGGATGGGAAGCGTTAAAAGGTAAAAAAATTTCGCCGACGCTTGAGACCCTCTCGGTAAATATGCTTGCACAGGTGGAGGAAATAACTTCCGATGTGGTTCATACTCACACATGGTACGGGCATTTCGGCGGGCTTTTGACAAAAATTCTTTACGACATACCGTTTGTCGCAACCTGCCATTCGCTTGAGCCATTAAGACCATGGAAAGAAGACCAACTCGGACACGGCTATCAATTAAGTTCATGGATTGAAAAAATAGGAATTGAGTCGGCAGACAAAGTTATTGCAGTTTCCAATTTGATGAAACAGGATATTCTAAAATTTTTCAACATTCCGTCGGAGAAAATAGAAGTTATCCATAATGGTGTTGACCTGAACAAATGGAAATACACACCATTAAACGCCACTCTAAAAAATAAATACAAAATCGCCGATGACTACATTTTGTTTGTCGGCAGACCGACACCCCAGAAAGGACTTGAATACCTCGTTGCCGCAGCGGATAAAATTCCCGTGCAAATTGTTCTCGGCGCCACAGGTGCGGATACAAAGGATTACGAAGACAGGATAATAAAAGAAGTGGAAAAGAAAAAAAATATCGTCTGGATTCATGAACTTTTGAAAGAAGAAGAGTATGTTCAGTTGTATTCCTCTGCAAAAATTTTTGTCTGCCCGTCCATTTATGAACCGTTCGGAATAATAAATCTTGAAGCGATGGCTTGCAAAACGCCGGTTATCGCATCCGCCACCGGCGGAATTCTTGAAGTTGTGCTGCCTGAAAAAACCGGGCTTTTAGTTGAGCCGAAAAACCCGGAACAGATTGCCGGTGCCGTTAACCGTCTTTTAAAGAACGAAAAATTGAGAAAAACAATGGGCGATGAGGGAAGAAAACGGGTTGAAGAATTTTTTTCGTGGACATACATTGCACAAAAAACAAAGAAATTATATGAAGGTTTGATTTAATTTCACTATTTCACTATTTCGAAAAACTGAAATGGACATCTTAAAAAAATATAATTACGACAAAAAATTGTTTGAAGATTTGAGAAAAAAATATCTTGTCGGCGAACTTTCCGATAAAAACAACATTCTTAAAGCGAAAGTGGAACCGCCCGATGAAATGAAATTCTTCAATCCGAAAAATGATAATTCTCAAAATGAAAAACTAAGTAATCTGGGTGCTGACGCAATAAAAAAAGGGAAACTTGGCGTTGTGATTGTCAACGGCGGGATGGCAACCCGTTTCGGTGGGGTTGTAAAAGGCATAGTTGAGGTTTATGACGGTAAAAGTTTTTTGCAAATTAAACTTGAACAAATAAAAAAAGTTAATCAAAAATATAATGTAAAAATACCGATTTATTTAATGAACAGTCATTCCACCGAAAATGCAACGCTTGAACATCTCAAAAAAAATAATTGGTTCGGACTTGAAAATAGTATAAAGTGTTTCAACCAGTTCATTGCAAAACGGCTTAATACCGACGGTGGTTTTGTAACTCCGGAAAGTGAAAGTTATTATGGCCCGGGGCACGGCGATTTTGTGTTTGCATTTTCTAAAATGGGACATTTGTCCCAATTCATTAAAAATGGCGGGGAACATCTTTGGTATTCCAATGTGGATAATCTCGGCGCCACAATTTCCGAACTTATTTTCGGCGATCACATTTATAAAAATTCCGAAATGACTGTAGAACTTGCCGAAAAATATCCGGGTGATAAAGGCGGTGCGCCTGCCGTCGTGAACGGCCATCTTGAAATTGTAGAACAGTTTAAGTTTCCGACTGATTTCAATCAGGATTTGATTTCTGTCTTCAATACGGCAACATATATTTTCAAGTCAGATTCATTAAACAAAAAATTCAATCTTCCGTTTTATTATGTTGAAAAAAAAGCAGGTGACAAAAAGGTAATTCAATTTGAACGACTCGCAGGTGACCTTTCTTTGTTTCTCAAAACAGAATATATTGTGGTTGATAGAGAAGAGCGGTTTTTCCCCATAAAAACCCCGCAGGATTTGGAAAAAAACAGAGAAAAATTAAAAAAGAAATTTGAATGAAAAAAAAAAAAGAACTAATTTATATAAGTTTTTTGACTATTCTTTTTGGCATTTCAGTTATACCTCTAAAAAACAGGATTCGCGTTGAAGGCAATAATTTCGTCGCACTTGCCGTTGAATACGACGATGTGGCGAATTTTTTCGGCATAGAAAAATTGTCGGATTTTAGTGTTGCCGGAATAAATACCGTTCTTATTTCCGACGATAAAGCAAAGGATTTTTTTGATGATACCGAAGAATCAAAATTTAAGATATTTCCGCGGGAAAAATATCTCGGCATTTCATCAAAAAAAATTTCAATCGTCCCAAAATTGAATCTTGATACGGTTTTTGCCGTGCAGGGCGATATATCGTTAATTCCAAAAAATATTCCGAATGTTACGGCGGTTATTTTATCCGACGATTTTTACGGCGAAATACCTGCCGATTTTAATTATACATTCGGGTTGATTGAATTTGCCAAACAAAAAGAAGTTAAAAAAATACTTAAAAATTCCTACGGCGGCTACAGAGTTTTTAAGTTAAGATGGGATTCCGACTATAAAAAAAATCTTGAAAAAATAAATCGGGCAGCCCTTGAAAGAAATGTCGGAATAATAATTCTTGATTTGTCCCAAACAACGCTTGATTATGCGTTAGAATATATCCGTCAGTCAAAAAAGTCACTCGGTAAAATCGGGTTTGATGTCGGTAAACCTGCGAGCATTAAAGCAATAAACTCAAATTTTGCGGCATACACAGGCATTACAAAAATAATTTCTTTTTTTATTGCTTTGTTATCACCGATAATTTGTCTTTTATTTTTATGTCTCAGTTATAATTTTGACGGAAAGTATTCATTAGTAAAATCGGTTTTGATTTTTTTGTTAATCGCTGTTTTTTCTATTTTGTCCGGCACAACGATAGCGGGTCTTTTGGCAACTAAAGATTTTATGCTGGGGATTGATTTGTTCAGAGGGATAAAAATAGTATCTCTTACACCAATTTTGATTTTAATATATCTGCTGTATAAAGAAAACTTAAAAAAATTTCTAAAAAAACCGCTCTTATATGGTGAAGCAATTTTTATCGGCTTTCTGTTATTTGCAATAGGATTTTATATTTTTCGGACCGGGAATTACGGAACAACTACACCATTAGAAGATAATTTTCGCTTGTTTTTAGAAAAAATATTTTTTGTAAGACCGCGATTTAAGGAATTTCTGATAGGACATCCTTTTATGGTTCTGGCAATTTACCTGAAATACAAAGAAAGCAATTTCTTATGGAAACCGTTTTTTATCGTCGGTATTATCGGTCAGATTTCAATAATCAATACATTCTGCCATATACATACTCCTTTTTTTGTTTCAATGTTGAGAAGTTTTAACGGATTATGTCTGGGGGCAATTCTCGGCATAATTTTAATTTACTTATACAACAAATGCGTTCTAAAAAAAATAAGCCACAGATGAGCACAGATAACGGCAGATAAAGTTAGATAAAGATTTATCTGTGTAATCGTCGTTAAAAATCTGCGTAATCTGCGTTCTAAAAAATATGTCTGATATACTTATCTCCGGGTATTACGGTTTCAAAAATGCGGGGGATGAACTTATCCTCAAAGCGATGATAACGGATTTGCGAAGTTACAAGCCGGATATTGCGATTACCGTTTTATCCGCTGCACCCGACGAAACTTCTGATAAATATAATCTGTATGCCGTCAATAGGTGGAACATTTTTTCTATTGTTAGGGAAATCACAAAATGTAAAATGCTGTTGTCGGGCAGCGGCGGACTTTTTCAAGATACAACCGGCATATTCAGTTTGTGGTATTATCTTTTGATAATTTCAACCGCAAAAATTTTCAAAAAAACCGTCTTTGTTTATGCTGCCGGAATCGGAGAAATTAAATATGCATTTAATAGTTTTTTAATAAAAAAATGTTTTAATAAGGTTGATTTTATCACAGTAAGAACCGAGCAGGATAGCAAATTATTAAAAAGTTTCGCAGTAGAAAAAAAAATTATTGTTACATCAGACCCGGTTTTCGGTTTGGAATTACCTAAATCAGAAACAAAAAACAGCATCGGTAAAAAACAAAGAATCGGAATAATTTTACGGAAAACAAAAAATTGGAAAGAAGATGTAAAAATATTTTCAGAATTATCCAATTTGCTCGTAAAAAATCTGAAAGCCGAAATTGTTTTTATACCGTTTCAATTATCAAAAGACATAAAATTGTTGAATTTAATCAAAAATAATGCGGATGTTCCTATTGATGTTTTTACATGGAACGACACCGAAAAACTTTTGGAATTATTTTCTAAACTTGATATGATTGTAAGTATGCGGTTGCACGGACTGATTCTTGCAGCAAAATACAAAATTCCTTTTGTAGCGATATCACGATATTCAAAAATAAAAAATTTTTTGCAGTTGATAGGAGAACCCGTTAATAAGGATTGTCCCAAACCTAATGAAATTTATACTATGATTTCCGAGAAAATCAAAGACAAACTAAATTCTGAAAAAATAACCGCAATTATTCATGATTTACAAGATAAGTCAAAAAAGATGGCGGAATTATGCATATCCGTGTTGACACGCAGTTAAAATATGGTATAATAAACATTATGAAAAAATTATCGGCACTCGTTATATTATTCGTTACTATTTCGACAGTATTTTATGGTTTTTTTTCGCTCGTTACGAAAAATCTATCCAATTCACTTTCTGAACTTTCCGAGCGGGTTGAAATAGTTGCATTTATTGACGACAAATTAAACGATAATCAGAAAAATGAACTTATCAAAAAAATTGAAAATATAGAAACAATTGACAGGATAAAATATACTTCAAAAACAGAAGCAATGGATGAATTCAGAAAAAATCCCGAGTTTGCCAAGCAAATAAAAATTTTAGAAGAAAACCCGCTGCCCGCAACTATTGACATCTACTTAAAAAAAAGAGAACCGGAAACTGTAAAAAAAATTGCCGAAGAAATAAAAATACTTAACGGTGTTGAAGATATCTATTACACTTCAATTGAAGCGGAAAATCTGCTTACCATAAATAAAACATTTAATATTTTGAGCAGATGGTTTAACTTAATATTTGTTATATTCGCTGTTATTTCAGTTGTTTTGTTATCATTTACTGTGCAAAGTAAAAAAATATTTTTTGGTATATTTGACGCTCTTATAAGCGGAGGAATCGGTTTTTATATTTTATATTTGATGCATAAACACATTTTTATTCAGAGTTTCAAAACCCCTGTTTTTTTTAGTAAATCGGAAATTTTAATAAGTTCTTTCATTCTTATAATTATATGCCTTGTAGTAAGAATTCCGAAAAATGTTAGAGAAAAATAGAAATTCAGAGTGGTTATGTGGTTATGTGATTAAGTGGTTAGTTGTGTCCTTGCTTTTACTTATCCACTTACCCACTTATCCACTTATTCACTGCCTTTATGCTTCCGATTACGATAAACAGATAAAAACATATAAGCAAAAAATAAAAAAAAGCAGGACAGAACTAATCGGCGTTCAGTCGGAAATTTCTCATAAAGAAAATAACATAAAAACCATTAAGAAGAAGGAAGCATCTCTTGAAACGCAACTTGAAAATATTATAAGAAAACTTGAGACAACAAAAGCCGAACTGCTTAAAACAAAAAGAGCAATAAAAAACCAGCAAAAGTCAATTGATATGCTAAAAATAAAATTGGAAATCGCAAAATCTGAAACGGTCAGATGGAAAAATATATTAAAAAAGGAATTGCGATTTGCATATAAATATGGGGTGGGCAGACCAATTACCGACCAGCATCCAGCAAGGATAATACTTTCTTCAAATTCGTCCGCCGATATGGTTAAGCGATATAAGTTTCTTCAGTTATTAGCACGACAGAAATTATTTATTTACACTCAAACAATAAAAAACGTTCAAGAATATGAAACAATCAAAATAAAACTTGAAACCGAAATGAGCGGGCTAAAAGAACTTGAAGAAAAGAAAAAAAATTCCGAACAATTATATGCAAGACAAAAAAAAGAAAGGGGAAAATTATTGTCAACAGTAATTAAAAAACGGGTCTTTTACGAGCAAGAGATCGCAAACCTGCGGGATTCGGAAACGATGCTTTCGGAGTTAATAAAACTTTTAGAAAAAAAAGCGACCGAAACGGCTAAACAAAAAGAGGAAGAACGCTTATCCCGTCTAAAAATGTCAAAAAAGAAAGGTATTATTTCATGGCCTCTTGAGGGTGCGCCGGCAGAATTAAGAAATAATCTAACTGCAACTTTCGGCAAGCAGAAACATCCGGAACTTGATACCTGGGTTATAAATAACGGTATCAGAATTAAATCAACACTTGGACAAAATATCGTAGCAGTTGACAAAGGAAAAGTTGTGTTTGCCGGCGATTTTAAGTCCTACGGAAAAATGGTTGTCATTGACCATTCCGGCGGATTTTACACAGTTTATGGTAATCTTGACAAAATAAATGTTAAAGATGGGCAGGACATTCAGAAAGATGAAATTATCGGTGTCGTCGGTATTTCCGTCTATTCGCAGGATGCATCGCTGTATTTTGAATTCCGCAAAAACGGTGTTCCGCAGGACCCGCTTATGTGGTTGAAATAAATATCGCTCGGGAACAAATATTCCCACGGGGACTCCCTGCGGTCGCTTTGAGACGCTCCTTTGTAGTCGCTCTGCAATTTGCCCCTAAAGGGACTTCCGTTGGTCGCTCCTGGAAAGAAGAGGTCGCAAACCTGCCTGGCGGTAGGCAGGCCTGCCTGGCGGTAGGCAGGTTGAGGCTCTTCAGAAATTTTTCCCTCGCTTGCGATTAGAAAAGAAAAAGTTGAAAAAATTTGGAGGAAAAATGTTCGGAAAAATTAAGAAAAAAAGTTGGGTTTTTGTTGCGGTGACATTTTTTGTAATCAGTGTGTCGTTATTGAAATTTGACACTATAAAAGCCACCGGCGATGATATTTACAGTCAGATAAAAATTTTATCCCAGATATTGGTCTATGTCCGTGAAAGTTATGTGGACGAGCCGGATATGAAAAAACTTATTTATGGGGCAGCAGACGGTATGATAAGAACTCTTGACCCCTATTCGCAGTTTATGGAGCCGCAGGAAGCGAAAGAAATGAAGGTCCACACGGAAGGTCATTTCGGAGGGCTCGGCATAAGAATTTCATCTTCAAAAGACGGATGGATTACAGTTGTCACACCTATTCCCGGCACACCTGCATGGAAACAAGGAATTTTACCGGAGGATAAAATCATAAAAATTGACGGTGAAAACGCCAAGGATATTTCAACCGATAAAGCGGTAGAGAAACTTCGCGGAAAACCCGGAACAAAAGTTACCATTACGATAGCGAGAGAAAAAACTGAGCCGTTTGATTTAACGATAACCCGCGAGGACATTCCGATTATCACTGTAACAAGTGTAAAAATGCTCAATGAGTCAATCGGATATTTAAGAATTACCGAGATGACCGCCAAGACGATTGAAGAACTTGACAAGGCATTATTAGATTTGAAAAACAAAGGAATGAAATCTTTAATTGTTGATTTGAGAAATGACCCGGGCGGACTGCTCAATACCGCAGCGGACATCTGCAAAAGATTTGTCGGCGAAAACAAACTTATCGTCTATACTCAAGGCAGAAAATTTCCGAAATATGAATATCGTGCCGACGCAACTGCTCCGTATTCAGATATTCCGATTGCCGTGTTGGTCAACAGGGGTTCCGCATCCGGCAGCGAAATAGTTGCCGGTTGCATGCAGGATAACAAAAGGGGAATTATTATCGGAATGCAGTCGTTCGGCAAGGGTTCCGTGCAGTCATTACTTCCTTTAGAAGGCGAGGCATCGCTGCGACTTACGACGCAAAAGTATTACACACCGTCGGGAAAATGTATTCACCGTGACGAAGAAAAGAAAACCGGCGGTATAACTCCGGATATAGTTGTTGAGGTCCCACGCGAAACCGAGATAGCACTTCAAAAACAGGAAATTGATACTGAAATTGCAAATGCCAGAGCCAGGGATAAAAAATACGATGTAAAAACATCAACGGCTGGACCCGGAGAGCAAAAAGATATAGTAAAAGATGAGATTCTTGAAAGAGCGGTTCAGGTATTGAAAGTGCGCGATATACTTATACAAAAATGAAAAAAATTTTGCGGGTCGTTATTCTTGTAATTATTGTAATTGCTGTTATTTTTTATTTACGGCAACAGCCGGAAAATTATTCATCGCTTGCCAACAAAATTGATATACAAACAAACAAAGTACTTACAAGTTTTGGGATAGTAGACGAGAATATAATAAAAAATTTCCGCATACAAAAAAGAACCCAAACTGCAAAATGGATACAATTCGTAAAAGAAATCAAAACCGACAAAAAAACTGCTGATATTATAACGGAAATTAAAATTTCTCTTTCCGAATTCCCCGTTGAAGTTGATTTTGACAAAGCGCTAAATCTTTTGACGGTGTCAATAAACGGGAATATACTAAACAAAATTTTATTCATAGAGATGAAGCCGCTGAAATACAAAGCAGCGATTATTATTGACGATGTCGGCTATAAAAAAGATGAACTTGAAAATTTTTTATCTTTAGGCATTCCTTTAACATTCAGCATTCTGCCGTTTGAAAAATATTCGGGTTATCTCGCCGACAAACTTAAAAAACAAAATTACATTTTTTTTCTTCATCAACCGATGGAACCAGAGGGGTACCCGAAAGTCAATCCCGGTAAAGCCGCAATTCTTCTGAATATGTCCGCCGAAGAAATTGAAAAAAAAGTTAAAAAAAATCTTGCAAATGTTGGCGGTGCGGTAGGCATTAACAACCATATGGGAAGTGCTTTTACGCAGGACAAAACCAAAATGGAAGAATTCTTAAAAGTAGTTAAGGCGAAAAATCTTATTTTTGTGGATTCCTTTACTTCTCCGAAATCTGTTGCATATAAAACCGCTAAAGCAATGGGAATCCCAACTAGACAAAATGAAATATTTCTTGACAATGAAGATAATTTTCAATATATCTTAAAGCAACTATCGTTGTTCAAAAAAAGGATAAAAAGAGACGGCGGTTGCATCGCTATCGGTCACATTCACAAAAAAAATTTACCCGCAGCGTTGACAAAAATGATTCCGGAATTTGAGAAAGAAGAAATAACATTTCTAACTGTTTCCGAATACTTGAAAAGCCAAGAAAACTTCATGGCCACAGAGGCACGGAGTTCACAGAGAAATTAATTTATACTAAAAGTTTTTTGAATATTTAGTTATTCTAACTCTGTGTTCTCTGTGACTCGGTGGCTTATACTAACAAGAGCGGAATATACTTTACATGGAAGATGGTGTCATGCTGAACTTGATTCAGCATCTATAGACCCTGAAACGAGTTCAGGGTGACAGACGAAGTACTTTACGGATGTAAAGTATTTTATGCTCCCCTTAGTAATTGAACAAACAAATGACTATTCTAGGCATTGAAACATCATGTGACGATACTTCGGCGGCGGTTGTATCAAACGGAACAAATGTTCTTTCAAATGTGGTTTCGTCGCAAATAAAAATTCACAAAAAATACGGCGGAATCGTGCCGGAACTTGCAAGCCGTCAGCATCTTGAAAATATAAACTTCGTGATAGAAAAGGCAATACGGGATGCAGGATGTAAGATACAAAATATAAATGCAGTCGCAGTAACCGTTGGACCAGGTCTTATCGGTTCGCTTCTTGTGGGGACCACAACAGCACAGGCAATTTCAAACATAATGAAAATTCCTGTTGCGGGTATCAATCACATTGAGGGACATATTTTTGCCAATTTCTTGCAACCACAGAGAACACAGAGGAAAACCACAGAGAACACAGAGAAAGTTACGCCGCCTTTTGTGGCACTGATTGTTTCCGGCGGACATACCGATTTGCTCATGGTTAAAAATTGGGGAAATTATAAAATTCTCGGACGGACCCGTGATGATGCAGTTGGCGAGGTTTTTGATAAAATCGCAAAATTTTTGGGACTTGATTATCCGGGCGGGCCAATTATAGATAAACTTGCAAAAAAGGGAGACAACAAAAAAATAAATTTTCCAAGACCGTATATGCCGGACAGTTGGGACTTTTCATTTTCCGGACTTAAAACCGCAGTCATCAATTATGTTAATTCTAAACACTTACTCGCTCAACCCCCGACTGAAGTCGGGGGCTACAATCACTCAATCGCTGATTTATGCGCTTCGTTTCAGCAGTCCTGTGCGGACGTGCTCGTCAGAAAAACCGTTTTGGCATGTGAAAAGTTCAACATAAAAAAAATAATTCTTGGAGGCGGGGTATCCGCGAATTCCCGACTGCGATGTGATTTCATTAAAAAATGTGATGAGGAAAATATAAAATTATTTATGCCGGCAGCAATTTTCTGCACCGATAATGCGGCTATGATTGCATCGGCAGGATATTTTAAGTTAAAAAAAATCGCCAGATGCATGGCAATAAATCCGTCGGCAAATCTTGAATTAAAAAGTTGGAACCGCGGAGACGCAGAGGAAAAAGGAGAGAAAGTCAAAGAGAAATAATTTTTAAGGTTTTCTTTGTGTTCTCTGCGCCTCGACGGTAAAAATATGAAGAGAGATTTTACATTAGATACCAAAAGATTTCACAGACAAGGATTTCCTGAAGCAATTTATTCAATCGGAAAATCAGAAAAACAGATTTTTGATATCGTCTCAAAAATGATAAAAAATCCTACACCCACAATAATAACAAAAATTGAAAAAAACCTGGCGGCAAAAATAAAAAAAAAATTTCCGAAAACAAAATATCACGAAAAAGCAAAATTGGTTGTAATTAACTCTGCTAAAAGTATCGTAGCACGATGTGTCATTTCTAACAGGGTTAATCCGCTAAAAAAAATCGGAAAAAATTATATTGCCGTTATTACCGCTGGAACTTCCGACATACCATATGCGGAAGAGACGGCAGTTGTCGCCGAGACGCTCGGAAATAATGTTGAGAGAATTTACGATGTAGGCGTTGCGGGTATCCATCGGCTTTTCAAATTCAGTGAAGTGATAAAAAATGCGTCTTGCGTTGTCGTCTGTGCGGGAATGGAAGGCGCTTTACCGTCGGTTGTCGGCGGACTTGTATCAAAAGTTGTTATAGGAGTTCCGACATCAACCGGTTACGGAACAGGCAAGGGCGGATATTCGGCACTTTTAACAATGCTCAATTCCTGCTCGCCGAATGTCTGCGTTGTCAACATAGATAACGGCTTCGGTGCAGGAATCATCGCAAGCATAATAAATAGGACGCAGATGAAATCAGATAAAGACGGATTAGATTTATCTGTGTAATCGCCGCTAATAATCTGCGTAATCTGCGTTCAATAAAATGAAAATTGCATATTTTGATTGTTCATCAGGTGTTTCCGGCGATATGATTATGTCGGCGTTGATAGATGCCGGACTTTCTGAAAAATATCTTGTAGGCGAGTTGAAAAAACTGTCAATCGGGAAATTTACGCTGAAATTTACCGATATACAAAAGAATGGTTTACATACAAAATTTGCAGAAATTTCCGGCGGCGAACAACTGCGGGAATTTTCAAAAATTAAAAAAATTATAAAAAAATCAAAACTTAGAGAATCAATAAAACAACAGGGCTTAAAAATATACTCAAAAATTGCGGAGGCGGAATCAAAGGCACATTCTATCGCGGCCGGTAAAGTTCATTTTCACGAAATTGCGGAAATTGATACGGTTATTGATATTTTTGGTGCAGTTATCGGACTTGACGCTCTCAAAATTGAAAAAGTTTACTCGTCTCCTTTTAATCTCGGCAGACCGGCGCCGGCAACTGTTGAAATTATAAAAGGTATACCCGTATATTCTACCGACGATAAAAACGAATTTACAACACCCACAGCCGCCGCTATAATTTCAACCCTGGCGGAAAAAGTCGGACCAATCCCGGAAATGAAAATTGAAAAAACGGGCATGGGAGCAGGAACATCCGATTTTGAAAAACCGAATATCCTTCGGGTTTATATTGGTTCATCCGACACTGCAATATCGCCAAAAAATTATTTTTCAACTGATGAAAAAATTCTTTTGGAGACAAACATAGACGATATGGATTCCAGGATATTTCCATACATAATGGACAAACTTTTCTCAAACGGTGCGGTTGATGTCTGGATGACGAACATTTACTCAAAAAAAGGCCGCCCGGGAATAATTCTTTCGGTACTTGCACAAATAAAAGACGAAAAAAAACTTGCCGATATTATTTTTTACGAAACGACAACGCTCGGAATTAGGCGGTATCCTACAAACCGTTGGACTTTAACAAGAAAAAAAGATAAAATATACAAAGTTGCAAAACTGGGAAATTCCCTAAAACAAACGACCGAGTATGAAGATGCTGTTAAAATTGCAAAAAGAACCAATATTCCGTTGCGGGAGATTTTATGAAAAAAATTGAAATTGTCTGTCCGACAATCAAACTTGAGGATTTAAAAAAAACTATCTATACCTTTGATATAGGCGGTTTTCTGGTCACAAACATCACAGGTGTAGGATTTATGCGCGGCCCGGAAAAAGAAAAAAGTGTCAAATATGTTGAAATGCCGAAAATAAAGGTTGAGTTTGTTATGAAAGATGAAGATGTGGGACCTGCAATAAAAGAAATAGTAAAAATTTTACAAACGGGCAGAATCGGTGACGGGAAAATTTTTGTTTATCCCGCGGATAGCGTTGTAAGAATAAGAACCGGCGAAGAAAAAGCGGTATAGACCAGTAATGAACGGAGCGAATTATGAAAAAAATTATGGCAGTTTTTCCGACGGAAAGAGAGGAAAATGTTAAGGGGGAACTTTACAAACTTGATATCGGCGGAATGCTTATAACCCATCTTATAGGCCTTGGCCTGCCACGCGGCTCGGACAAAAAAGAGAAAAAATATTACGAGCAGCCGAAAACAAAATTGGAAATTATCGTTACCGACCCCGCCTGCGATATTGCAGTTGAAATACTTATGAAATGCCTGCACACGGGTAAAATCGGCGACGGAAAAATTTTCATCTCACATGTTGAAGATGCAATAAGAATAAGAACCGGCGAAAGAGGGCCGATAGCGGTGTAACTGAACACGGAACAGTCACGGAATAAAGAACACGGAACTGAATCGGAACAAAACATGAAACAGACACGGAAAGTTCTGTGCCAGTTCAGTGGTGTTTATGAAAAAAATTGAATGTCTCTGTGAAAATGTCAAAGCCGAGGATTTGAAAAAATCGCTCTACTTACTTCCCATCGGCGGTTTTTTTATGGATACCATAAATGCCGTCGCTTTCAAAAGGGATTCCGAAAACCCGCAGGTTAAATTTGTAGAACGCCCTCGTATAAAAATTGAAATTTTCGTGAAAGACGAGGATGTTGAAAAAACGGTTCAGATACTTCTTGATGTCATTAAAAAAGGGGTTTTTGGCGACGGAAAAATCTTCATAATGCCCGCCGACGATGTCATCCGCGTCCGCTCCGGTGAACGCGGTCCTGAAATGCTGTAGATACAATTACAAATTGAGAATTAAGAGTTGAGAATTGCAAATGTTAAAATTCATAATTCTTAATTTTCAATTTTCTATTCTTAATTGCCTTTACTATGAGACCCGTACTTGTCGGATTGATGTATATTCTTTCCTTTATTTTTGCGGTGCTTCTTGCCGTTTCAATGAGAAAATTTCTTTTCGATCTGATAGAGCCGCTTGTCTACTGTGAAAATCCGTCCGCAATATTATTAAATCTTCCGATGAATATCTCGTCATACATCCCGCTTGTTATTGCCGGATTTTTTTTAAATTTCGTCAACTATCCCGAAGTACGCCGATATATTTGGAATGTTATCTGGTCGTCAATTTTCGGCATCACCATTTTTAATTTTCTGAAAATTGCTTTCATATATCTGTCGGCAAGCATAACATTTCCGTCGGAAAAATTTTATTATTTCTGGGAGAATATTTTGCTCTACATAATTTCCGGATTTTTAATAACGATCTTTTCAATTTTGCTCAAAAAGCGTGAAATGGACAGAAAAGTCACGCTAATCCCTTCATTTTTGACGATTTTGTGGCTGATTCTGGTGGGGAAACTTAAACTGAATAGCAATTTTGATTACTCAACTGCCGTTTTTTCCGCCGCCCTACCTTCATTTATAATTTTTCTGAAATCGTAAAAAGTACTTTGCTCGATACTCCGCTGTGCCAGCGTCTTCTCGCCTTTTACCGCTTCCAGTGCCACCCGCACCTTGTAGCCCGCCTCGAATTTCTTCCGCATCGTCACTTCCTCCTACGCAGTCTCCGTTATACTTTTTTTTCACCTTAATTCAGCATAAAAAGTGGTCCAGTTTTTCTGGAGTATTGTAACCGAACAGGAAGCAGAAAAAATTGCTGGAAAAGAAATTGTTAAAATTATCAAAGAAAAAAGTATAATGCTATACGAAAAAGCGGCTGAATATGCGTTGAAAAAAGGCATTATTATTGCAGATACAAAATTTGAATTCGGGGTAGTGGACGGCAAGATTATTTTGATTGATGAAGTTTTTACGCCGGATTCCTCAAGATTCTGGAATAAAGAAAAATATCAACCGGGCAAGCCGCAAGAAAACTTTGACAAACAGTTTGTTCGTAATTATCTTGAAAAAATAAAATGGAACAAACAACCACCTGCACCAGAACTTCCGAAAGAAGTTGTTAGAAAAACACGGGAAAGATATTTTGAAGCAGAGAGAATAATTTGCGGAATAACCCCATTTTAATGGGGCTGATTATGGAGCGACCGAAGGAAGTCCCTTTAGGAGTAAATTCACACCATAAATGTAGCCCCCGACTTGTAGCCGACCCTTTAGGGTCGGGAATTGGGGGTGAGCTCCGATTTTAATCGGGGCGAATGGAGATTGTGTGGCTAATTATAGAATTTTGGTGAAATATAAAAATGATATTTTTGATGCCGAAGCGGAAAGGATAAAAAAAGATATATTCAATTTGGGTATAAAAAAAAGTGTTTCTGTAAAAATTGCACAGATTTATGAAATTTCATCAAAAATTAGTTTTGATGAAATAAGAGGTATCTGTAACAATTTGTTTGTTGATTTTCTCACCCAGCAATTGTTCGTAAACTTTGACCCATCTGAAAATAATTCTTCCGTTGATGTTTATTATAAAACCGGAGTAACCGATTCCGTAGCAGAGACAATAAAACTCGGTATAAATGATATGGGAATAAAGGAATTTTTTTCAATAAGAACCGGAAAAAAATATTATTTGGGGAACAATCTATCAAAACAGGAATTAAAAAAAATTGCCCGGAAAGTGCTTTCAAACACAGTTATTCAGGAATACAAGATATCCCTTCGGGATATGATGACAGCGATATAAAGGCAGATACTAAGGGGAGCATAAAATACTTTACATGAAAAGGATGTCATTCTGAGCCGAAGGCGAAGAATCTCGATGTTAAAATGCGAGACCCTTCGTTCCACT
>Ga0210056_1000779_pt1 | contig 27266 bp, 23 predicted proteins | sample CryGeyCG2014_080_2_FD_183965 | JGI IMG/M metagenome (GOLD analysis project Ga0210056, IMG submission 183965) | Groundwater microbial communities from aquifer - Crystal Geyser CG07_land_8/20/14_0.80 (SPAdes) (version 2) | ecosystem: Environmental > Aquatic > Deep subsurface > Groundwater | place...
TTTTTCCAGAAGTTCATCCCTATATAATCGGCGCCGAAGTTAGCTGCCCAGCGCGCATCTTCGACGTTAGTGATTCCGCAAATCTTTACTTTAGCCATTTAATAAATTCCTGATTGCTGATGCCGGGTCTTCCGAAGTAATCAGTGTCTCGCCTACAAGTATTGCACCAACACCTGCTTTTTTTAGTTTACGGACGTCTTCCTTTTTTTCGATTCCGCTCTCGCTCACAAGAAAATGCCTGTCATTGTCATTGCGAGGAGCACCCGAAGGGTGCGACGAAGCAATCCCCTGCCAGTGCCTGTCAGAAATTTTTTTTGCAAGACGAAGGGTTGTTCCAACGTCGACAGAAAAATCTTTTAGATTTCTGTTATTCACGCCTATAATCGGACACCCGCAGTCAAGCGCAAGTTCCATCTCTTCTTCGTTGTGCACCTCGGCTAAATACTGCATACCAAGCCTTCTGACCACATCCATGAAACGTAACAACGTTTTTTTATCCCGCATCAGCGAAACAATCAAAAGTATGGCGTCAGCACCAGCAAGCCGGGCACGCAAAATCTGGTATTCATCTATTACAAATTCCTTCGCCAGTATAGGTAAGGTTGTCTGCCGGCGCACCTCGCGTATATCTTCCCATCCGCCATGGAAGAAATCCGGTTCGCATAAAACCGAAATTGCTATAGCACCGCCGGCCTCATACGAATGGACAATGTCAGGAATTGACAAATGCGGAGCAAGTTCGCCGTGCGACGGAGAAGCACGCTTTATCTCAGCGATGACGGATATGCCATCCCTCTCACGCCCCTGTTCCAAAGCTGCAAAAAAATCCCGCGTCTGTGGAGCGCTCTTGAGTTGTTCTTTCAGCGAACTCTCCTGTAAAGATTGTTTTTCTCTTTCCACTCTTACTATGGTGTGCTTGACTATCTCATCAAGTATTGTCATAAGTAATCCGTTTACCGGTATAAGATTGCTTCGTCGCAGGGCGAGCAAGCTCGCCCACTACGCGGCTTCGCAATGACATTTACTGCTGGTTGGTAAATTCAATTAATTTTTCCAGTTTCTTGAGCGCTTTCCCAGAGTCGATAGACTCACGTGCCATTTTTATTCCATCTTTAACATTTTCAACTTTACCGGCAGCGCACAGTGCAAAGCCGGCGTTCAACAAAACAATGTCTCTGCGCGGACCATCTTTTCCTTCCAGTATGTCTCTGGTTATTCGTGCATTCTCTTTGGTATCGCCACCGCGGATATCATCAAGCGTTCCACGCTCCAGACCAAAATCCTCCGGCTGAACATCATAAGTGCGGACTTCGCCGCGATTCAATTCTGATATTCGCGTTTTACCGGTAATCGAAATTTCATCCAATGCATCTTTTCCATAGACAATAAATGCGCGTTTGCTCCCGAGCCCTTTGAGTACGTAAGCGAGCGTCTCAGTAAGCTCTGGTTTATATACGCCAAGTACCTGGGACGTGGCTCTTGCGGGATTCGTGAGCGGACCGAGTATATTGAATACCGTCCTTATCCCTATCTGTTTCCTGGGACTTATTGCATACCGCATCGCAGCATGCAAAGAAGGTGCATAAAGAAAACCGATACCGATATTGTTGACGCATTTCTCGACTATTCCTCTTGGTACCTCCAGATTGACTCCAAGCGCTTCTACCACGTCAGCGCTGCCACATCTGGATGAAACAGAACGATTACCATGTTTCGCAACGAGTACGCCGGCACCTGCAACCACAAATGCAGTGGTTGTAGAAATGTTGAACGTGTGAGTGTTATCGCCGCCTGTGCCGCAGGTATCCACAATCGTTTCCCAGTCAATGTTTATTTCATCGCGGTCAATGTCAACTATCTGCTCTTTGGGTTTAGCAACCCGGACTTGAATGGCATGGTCTCTCATAACCCTGGCGCAGCCCGTGATTTCCTCCACGGTCTCGCCCTTCATCCTGAGCGCTGTTAGGAAACTTGCAATTTGCGCCTCTGTGGTCTCTCCATCCATAATCTGGGTCATTACTTCTATTGCTTCGGCTTCGGTTAGATTCTCACCATCCACAACTCTTGCAATTGCTTCACGTATCGTCATTTTCTCCTCCCCTCCCGGGAAAGCTGCAAAAAATTCTTCATCAGATGCATTCCTTCGCCTGTAAGTATCGATTCTGGATGAAACTGGACTCCTTCAACAAAGAATTTCTTGTGTCTTACCCCCATTATCTCTCCATCTTTGGTTTTTGCACTAACCTCTAGTGAATCAGGGAAGTCCTTCCTTGAAATCGCAAGCGAATGATACCTCACCGCTTGAAATGGGTTTTCCAGACTGCGATAAATTGTTCGTCCGTCATGTGAAATCATGGAGACCTTTCCGTGCATCAGGCGCCTTGCGCTGACAATCTTTCCGCCAAAAGCCACACCGATGCACTGGTGACCAAGGCATACCCCGAGAATTGGAACTTTGCCTGTTAGGTGCTTTATTATGTTGATACAATTCCCGGCGCCCTGCGGTACTCCAGGCCCCGGAGAAATAACCAGTGCTTCTGGTTTAAGCCGAGCGAGTCCGTCTGCTGAAATACAATCGTTACGCCACACCCGAACTCTCGCGCCAAGCTCCTGCAAGTACTGCACTAAGTTGTAAACGAATGAATCGTAATTGTCAATTACCGCAATCATAACGAATTTACAAGTTCTACCGCATGAATTAAAGCACGCGCTTTGTTTCTGGTCTCTTCGAGTTCGCGTGCTGGCCTGGAATCGGCAACAATCCCTGCACCTGCCTGTACAAACGCACGATTACCTTTTGTGACTATCATCCTGATTCCTATGCAGGTATCCATATTTCCATGAAAATCAAAGTAACCAACTGCACCTGCGTACGGACCTCTCTGGACAGGCTCCAGTTCGTCTATTATTTCCATTGCCCGAATTTTTGGAGCGCCTGTTACCGTGCCTGCGGGGAAAGACAAACGCAGAACGTCAAAAGAACTTTGGCAGGGACGTAAAGTACCGGTAACTTCGCTGACAAGGTGCTGGACGTGAGAATATTTTTCAATTACAAACATTTCCGGGACCCGGATGCTGCCGGCACGGCAGACCCGTCCGATGTCGTTACGCGCGAGGTCAACAAGCATGATGTGCTCGGCGCGTTCTTTTGTGCTGCGTCTCAGAGACTCTTCAAGCCGTTTATCTTCCAGTTCATTTTCCCCGCGCGGCCTGGTACCGGCAATCGGTCTCTGCGTCACACGATTGCCCTCCACGCGAACAAGCAATTCCGGTGACGAACCAATCAGGCAGAGGTCATTGAATTTAAGAAAAAACATATATGGAGAAGGATTGACTACGCGCAGTGCACGATATACCTGGAAAGGGTCGCATCCGAGACGAAACCCCCAGCGCTGGGAAATGACTGCCTGGATTATATCCCCGGAACGGATGTACTTTTTTGTCATTGAAACCGCCTGACAGAACTCTTTTTCGGTAAAATTCGAGCGTGGCTTAACCGTAGAAACCGTCGAACCGGAATGGCGCTTTTTAAGGACCCGGAGTGGCATACTTAATGCGCGTTCTATGGAACCAATCCGTTTTTGAGCGGAATTCCACAACCGCCTGCTATCTGATTGTCGAACGATATGAACAGGAACGATGATAACAATCGAATGCCTTACGTGGTCAAATGCAAGTAATGTATCAGGCAGCATAAATTGAGCAATTGGAAACTGTCCTCTATCAGGATTGGTAACAGGTACACGCTCGAAATAACGAATACTTTCGTATCCAAGGTAACCGACTAATCCTCCTGAAAAACGCGGCAGTTCCGGCTGTGGCGCTGGATGTATCGTAGCGAGAAATTTCTGTACCTCAAAGAGTGGGTCGTTTTCCGTACGTTTTGATTGAGGTTTATCGGGAAATTTGAAAGTACGTGCTGGCTGGACTGCAAGAAATGAGTAACGCCCGATTTTCTCCCCGCCTTCTACGCTTTCCAGAAGAAAACTTGACAGTGATGGATAATAAGAGCTGAGTTTCATGAATGCCGAGACCGGCGTTTCAGTATCAGCAAGGAGCTCTTTCCAGACACAGACCAGGTTCCCTGTTTTTGTGAGACGTATAAACTGGTTATAATCAAGCCCGCAAATCATAATAGATTCATTATACTACGATAATCCCTGAAAATCAACAAACCACACTTGACTTCTGTCGCATACCTTTGTACAATCCTACTAGTTACATATTGATGGAGGTAGTAATATGACAAAACTGAAAGGCGGAAGACATAGCCAGGGAATTAAATCTGCGCGGCAGTCACTTGTTCACTACAAGAGAAATAAAATCACCAAATCGCAATTAAAAAGTGCGGTGGACAAAGTGGAATCTGCTTTAAAAAGCGGGCAAAAGGAAGAAGCAAAGAAACTTTTTGTAATAGCACAAGAACAGGCGGACCGCGCTGCTCGCAAAAAGGTTATCCACCAAAATACTGCAGGGCGCATTAAATCCCACCTTGCCAGGAAGTTAGTGTGATAACAACCTGTTCAAGAATCCATTCGGTAGGTGCTTTACTACTTTTTATCTGATAATCGGCGTCCCGTAATAATTTTATTATCTTTACGTCTGACAAATTAGCGTGTTCCCGGACAAATTTTAATAGAACACCCATAATCCGCAGCGGCTCCTCGCCATATTCGAGCAAACGGGACATTTGAGCTATCGCACCTGCCTTGTCCTGTTTTTTAAGAGTATCAATCAGTGCAAAAACATTTACTCTTTCCGTATGACCGCAAGAATTAATCACATCGTTTAAGAAACACGTTTTATGCTCACCAACATATAAAAGGAGCTTCTCTACTTCTTGAATTAAATCGTCAGTGTTTCCGCAACTCAGTTCAAGTAAGTAACGGACAGCTTCTGGTTCTATACGTTTTCCGGCCCTGACGAATTCCTCGTCTACCCATCTCGAGGCACGGTTATCAAACCATGGATAGACAGCGACTGTTTCGAAATATTCTTTGAGGGACTTAAGATTATCGCTCAAATTTTTTTCTAAGCTGACAAGCACCAGAACACTCGTAGGATTTGGGTTCTGCGCGTAAGTTTTTAGTGACTCGACATATTTACTCTTCAGGCGTTCTGCTTGACGGATTACTACCATACGGTGCGGCTCCAACAATGGTACGGTCTTCAGTAACATTGCCAATTCATTTTGAGGACATTCTTCACCTGAGTACTCGTGATAATCGGTCGCGCTCATCTTTCCGGGATTGAGTTTTGCTTTGATGTTTTCAATCAGATTTTCTACGAGTGCACACTCGGTACCATACAGGATGTAACACGGCGCTATTTTATTCGAGTCAAGTTTCCGTCTAAATTCAAAATCCTTTATTACCGCCATCTCAATACAAGATTTACCAATTCCTGTGCAAGTTCGCTTGCAAGCCGCTCCTGTGCATCATCTTCTGTTCCAACCGCTTCTCCTGCTTTTGGAGTCACGTAATATGTGACAGCATATGGAATGCCCGTCTCCTGAATAAACACTTTATTTGTAGCAAGGTCTGTAAATTTCATATCGATCTCTACGGAAATGCGGTACGCTTCGACAATGTAATTTTCGTCATAGGATACCGGCTCAAGGGAGTACCTGGTAATTTCGCCGGTTAATAAAGAATCTGCTCGACTGGTTTCAGCGATCGATAAACGGCCATCCCGGATAAACTCATCTATGATATCCCGCGTGAGCTCTTCTTCTAGACCAAAACGTATGGTTTTGTTTGAAAATGTCTCCACGGCCACAGTATGTATTCTATCGGGAATAAGAGATACGGACGGCTGCTCGCAACCTATGCCGCATAATAACATAACAGCGACACAAACTCCAAGTGAAACGCAGAAAGAATTCTTCAAATTCATCACATTACCCCCTTTAATGCCGGGTTACGATATTCAAAAGGCGGCCCGGCACATAAACTTTTCTAATTACATCTAATCCTGATAAATGTTTCTTTACCACATCATCTGACATAGCAATTTGCAGGACTTCATCCTGACCTGCACTACATAGCACTCGTATCCTTGAGCGTAGCCGGCCGTTTATCTGAACAACTACATCTACCTGTTCGTCCTGCAGTAATTTTTCATTATACTCCGGCCAGCTTTCGGAAGCTATGAGTTGACCACGACCAATCCCTTCGCCAATAGAGTGCCAGAGTTCCTCTGCGATATGTGGCGCAAATGGCGACAGGAGCAATACCAATGTCTTCAGCGTTCCGTGCCACTCCATTTTAGCAATTTTGCCTCTGATAATATACAGTTCGTTCACCAACTCCATAATTCTTGCAATTGCGGTATTGAAGTGGAATTCTTCGCGTATATCGTGAGTAACCTCGTAGATAGTTGAATTAACTGCCCGCTTCAGGCGAATAGACTCCCGTTCATCTGATTTTTCGGGATAGGATTGTGCAGTGGTACACAAGCGCCATACGCGATTCAAAAACCTCCAGCATCCTTCCACTCCTTCGTCCGACCATTCAAGGTCTTTTTCGGGCGGAGATGCAAAAAGAATGAATAAACGTGCAGTGTCAGCGCCATATTTTTTTATTATCTCGTCTGGTTCGACGATATTCCCGCGTGACTTTGACATCTTAAAACCGTCTTTTATTACCATACCCTGGCATAGAAGGTTCTTAAATGGCTCGTCGATTTCTATCAAGCTGATATCTCTCAGTGCACGGATAAAAAACCTGGAATAGAGTAAGTGCATAACGGCGTGCTCGATACCGCCTATATACTGGTCAACAGGCAACCACTTTTTCACTTTCCTGGAATCAAAAGGAAGAGCCTCCTCGTGCGGACTGGTGTAACGGATGAAATACCACGAACTATCAAAAAAAGTATCCATTGTGTCGGTCTCTCTGGTTGCCGTGCCACCGCATTTCGGACAGGTGCAATGGACGAATGTTGGACTGGTTTTCAATGGATTACCACGACCCGTAAAAGTTACATCGTCAGGAAGACGTACGGGTAGGTCCTTTTCCGGTACTGGGACTTCGCCGCAATGCTCACAGTAGATAACCGGAATCGGTGTACCCCAATAGCGCTGTCTGGATATTAGCCAGTCGCGCAGTTTGTACTGTACGGACGGACCACCGAGATTGAGCTTATTTAGATTTTCAGCGATGCGTGGACGTGCAGTTGCGCTGTCCAGACCACTAAACTGACCGGAGTCGGCAAGCACTCCGTCTTCTACATAAGCTTCTTTCATTTCATTTGCTCTAATTGTTTTCCCTGGTGGTAGGATTACAGGTTTTATCGGAATATCGTACTTCTTCGCAAATTCAAAATCACGCTGGTCATGAGCAGGAACCGCCATTATTGCTCCGGTTCCATATTCCATCAACACAAAATTCGCAACCCAGATAGGGACCTTATCGCCTGTGAATGGGTGAATAGCATAGAAGCCTGTGAATATACCTTCTTTCGTTTTTTCTGTATCGGTTCTTGTCCTGCGGTTTTGAATAGCGACACGATTCACAAACTTTTTTATTTCCGTTTCCTGTGGCGTCCCTTTGATAAGCCGGTGCAGAAGCGGATGCTCAGGCGCTATACTAAGGAAAGTGACGCCAAACAAAGTATCTGCGCGTGTAGTAAATATATCAATGTGTTCTGGACGCCCTTCGATATTGAATTTGGCAATCACGCCTTCGTTTCGCCCAATCCAGTTCTTCTGCATCAGACGCACGCGCTCAGGCCACCCGTTAAGTTTATCCAGACCTTCAAGCAGTTCATCTGCATAATCGGTAATCTTCACAAACCATTGCTTTAATGTCTTTATTTCAACCTCTGTTCCGCAACGCCAGCATTTCCCCTGCACAACTTGTTCATTTGCAAGAACCGTTTCGCAAGATGGACACCAGTTTATTGCTGCCTCCCGTCGCTCCACCATTCCGCGTTCATAAAATTTCAGGAATATCCACTGGTTCCAGCGATAATATTCCTCTCTTGAGGTTACGACCAACCGCGTCCAGTCGTAACTCAAGCCAAGCCGTTTCTGCTGCACCACCATATTTGCGATACTTGCCTCAGTCCATTCGCGAGGATGAACCTTGTTTTTTATCGCAGCATTCTCTGCGGGCAAGCCAAGTGCGTCATATCCCATTGGATAAAGTACGTTATAACCGTTCATCCTCAGGAAACGTGCATACGTATCTCCAATAACGTAATTCCTAACGTGACCCATATGCAAACGGCCGCTTGGATAAGGGAACATTTCAAGAAGATAAAATTTTTTAAAGCGCTCATTATCGCTGGTATGAAACGTTTCTTTTTCTTCCCATACTCTCTGCCATTTTAACTCAATCTCGTGCGGGTTATACTTTTTCATTTTCTGAAAAAAAACTATCTGCTGCCTTCGCTATGCTAGACACGGTAAGACCATATTTTTCTCTTAGTTCCTCTGCTGGGCCATGCTCTACAAAAACGTCAGGAATACCTATAGAACGAACTGGAATCCCCGTTTCAGACAGGACTTCTTTTACTGCTGAACCAAAACCTCCGTCAAGAACGTTCTCTTCCACAGTTAGCACTTTGCCAGTCCGTTTACTTTCTTCAAGTATCGTTTCCGTATCAAGCGGTTTGACAAAACGAGCATCTATTACCGAAATTTCCTTGCCGTTCGCGGCGAGTTGTTCAGCTGCGAGCATCGCGCGATGGATAACCGGTCCTACCCCTATAATCACGCCGTCATCACCCTGTCGCAGCTTATGCGATTTGCCAAATTCCAATTGCTTCAACGTTTTCTCAATTTTCATACCTATTACTTCTCCACGCGGATACCTGATAGCAACCGGACAATTAAGTTCAACTGCGGTTACAAACATTTTCCTCAAGTCCTGCTCATCTGCAGGGACCATCACTACCATATTTGGAATCGTCCTCAAAAAAGACAGGTCAAACAATCCCTGGTGAGTCGGGCCATCTTCGCCAACGATTCCTGCGCGGTCTATCGCCAGAATAACAGGCAGTTTTGGTAAACATACGTCGTGTATTAATTGGTCGTATGCGCGCTGTAAGAAAGTGGAATATACCGCAAAAACCGGCCTTAGTCCCGCACACGCAAGACCGGCACAGAAGGTTACGGCATGCTGCTCAGCGATTCCTACGTCATAGAACCTGTCCGGGAATTCCTTTCTGAATTCTTCAAGCCCTGTACCTTCACACATAGCTGCCGTTACTGCGACTATCCTGTGATTTTGTCTTGCAAGAGTCACGATGGTCTCTGAAAAAACGCTTGTGTAACTCCGGGCAGTACTTTTTACGTCTGGCTCACCTGTTATTGGATTAAACTGTGAAGCGCTGTGAAACTTTGTAGGGTTAGTCTCTGCTGGCAGGTATCCTTTTCCTTTTTTTGTAATAACATGAACAACCACAGGTGTGTTTATATCGCGTACTTTTTTGAATAACTCAATCAATTCAAACAGGTTATGTCCGTCAACAGGACCAAGATATCCAAAACCGAGTTCCTCAAAAAGCATACCAGGGAAGAATATTACTTTGAGCCGTCTCGCTAGATTTACTGCGCCAAGTCCAAATAACCTTTTCCCATTCAAAAATCTTCTAAGGCGTAACTCGAGCTTACGGATGCCTGGCCTGGTCAAAAGCAGGGTCAGGAACGTACTAAGTCCACCGACTCTCGGAGAAATAAACATCGCGTTATCATTAAGAACGACGAGAAGGTCAGTGCCTGTCTGGCCCACATTGTTCAAACCCTCGTATGTCATTCCGGATGACAGAGAACCGTCTCCAATTACTGCAACGACCTTGTGCTTTTGATGGAGGGAGTCACGGCCCAGTGCAATACCAAGCGCAGATGACACTGCGGTACCGCTGTGACCGGCGACCATAGGGTCGTGTTCGCTTTCAAATGGAGACGGAAAACCGCTTATGCCGCCAAGGCACCTGAGCGTTTTAAACCGGGCTGCCCTGCCGGTTAATAATTTGTGTGCATACGCCTGATGCCCTACGTCCCACAATATTTTGTCTTTTGGGGAGTCGAATACGTAGTGCAGGGCAAGAGCAAGTTCGACTGTCCCCAGCGACGAAGCGAGATGACCACCAGAGGAAGCAACGGTACGTATAATTTCTCCTCTCATTTCACGTGCCAATTCAGGCAGAAGTTCTGGCCTCAAAAATTTTAAGTCAGATGGTTGGTTTATTTTGTCAAGCAGCGCCATTATAATCTACCGTGCCTACCCTTGCGAGAATCATATCGGCCAACACCGTCAATTCCCTGCCGGAACTATCATATTTATCCAGGAATTTACGAATTCCGGGTACCAATGCGGCGACCAGCATTTTTGCCCTCTCAATACCAAAACATTGGACGAAATTTAATTCGTCACTGGTATCCTGGATGTCATCTCCTATTTGAAATACGATGCCGAGATTCTCGCCAAAACCTGCAAAATCCGAGAGCTGATTTTTCTCAAGCACTGCCAATTCAGCACCAGCGGAACAGGCAGCAGAAAACAGTGCACCGGTTTTCTTGCGATAAAGGTCCACCAATTGCGATTCAGTTATATTCCCGGGCCGCTGTCTCTTCACAAGAGCGATATCCTGTTGTTCACCGGTAATCATTCGTGTGGTCGCCTCGGATACCTTTTGAATTGTAGAAATTTTTGTACTCTTTGACAACAACCAGAACGCACCTGTAAGTAATAAATCCCCTGCAAGGATTGCAGAGGACTCGCCAAACTTGCGATGACATGTCTGTCTTCCTCTTCTGGTATCGTCGTTGTCAATAGAGGGAAGGTCATCGTGCACCAGAGAAAAACAGTGAATCATTTCTATTGCACAACCTGCATCAATTGCTTCCTTCCTGCTAGAGCCAACTGCTTTTGCAGATGCGAGCACAAGTAAAGGGCGAATCCGTTTGCCTCCAAGCAGCGCGTACCGAACCACTTCTTCAGACGCTGGCGTCAATGCCATATTACTGACAACTTCAGCAAGCCGTCTTTCTATAAGCTGTCTGCTATCTTCAATCCATTTACTCATTAATATCTTCTGTCTCAATCTGCCCGGGAGCAATCTTTGTTAATTTCTCTATCTTCTTTTTGTTCGCTTCAAGCCGCTCGCTAAGCTGTTTTGCCAGTTTTATGCCTTCCTCAAATAACTGCATGGATTTTTCAAGAGGCGTATCGCCTTTTTCAAGTTTTGTAACTATTTCTTCTAATTTTTTCATACTCACTTCAAAATCAATTTTCTGTTCAGTCATATTGCCTCCTATAAAAGTTCCTCTATTCTGCGTGCACGAATACTACCACGGCGCACGCGTACTGTTATTGTATCATCTTTCTTAACTTGTGCGGAGTCAACGACTATCTCGCCCGTTTTTTCCAGCGTGGTGATTGAATAACCACGTTCCAGAACTGCAAGTGGAGATAGCGCCGTTAGTCCCTGAGCGAAACGTTTCACTTCATTAAGACAAAACTCTACTCTGTTAGAAATTGCATTTACTAATCTCTGTGACAACCAATCAACCTGCTGTTCGTACTGGGCATACATAAGCGCTGGATTAACGAGTACGGGAGATGTCGCAAGACGGTTTAGTCGTTGCTCATAGACATCAATTTTGTACTTTACTGCGTTTGCTAACCGTGTCTCCAGCATGCCAAGCCGTCCGCTCAATTCCTCTTTACTCTTGACAACTAATTCTGCCGCAGCGGAAGGTGTCGGTGCTCTTAAATCGGCCACGAAATCGCTTATCGTATAATCAATTTCATGTCCGACAGCAGATATTACCGGAATAGCAGAGTTATATATTGCGCGAGCAACAACCTCTTCATTGAAAGGCCACAGGTCTTCTATCGAGCCACCGCCACGGCCAAGAATTATCACGTCCAGATTCGGGAAATATTTATTCAAATTCTCTAAAGCTTGAACGATTTCGCCTGCAGCAGCCGTTCCCTGGACAGCGACTGGATAAAGCAGGACATGGACGTTTGCAAACCTCCGGTTTATAACCGTCAATATATCGTGAATAGCCGCACCTGCCTCAGAAGTTATTACTCCTATTTCTTGAGGCACCGCAGGGATTGGTTTCTTGTGTTCCGGGGCGAACAGTCCCTCTGCATCCAATTTCTTCTTTAATTCCTGAAAACGCTGATAAAGTACACCGACGCCCTTTTCCTGCATATGCTGGACAATAATCTGGTACTTGCCGGCACGCTCAAAAATACTGACGCGGCCATGAACCAGTACCTTAGCCCCATCAACCGGCTTAAAATCAAGCGCCTGTGCATGGTTCTGAAACATGACTGCCTGTATCTGCGAGCCCTCGTCTTTTATGGAAAAGTAACAATGACCTGAAGGGTATCTGTTAAAATTCGAAATTTCTCCTTCAAGCCAGATATCAGGAAAAGCTCCTTCGACAAGATGTCTGGCACTTGTGTTAAGTTCCGTTACTGTCCAGACGTGCTCTTCTGTAGTAGGAATTTCTGCCATTGTCTTTTACCTTTGACTTTATGCGCTATGCGCCGGGCTTTAAGGCAATTCGTTTTATTGATATAGCACGGCCGGTTTGTTCGTCGGCATCTATCAGGACACCCTGAAGTACGGGATTATCAGAGGATGACTCCATCTTCACGGGCATCTGAGTTAGAAATCTCTTGAGTATAGCTTCTTTTTTCACGCCTATTACCGAATCAATCCCACCGGTCATTCCTACGTCCGTTATGTAAGCAGTCCCTTCCGGCAAAACCCTTTCGTCAGACGTTGGGATGTGTGTATGGGTGCCAATAACTGCAGTTACTCTCCCATCAAGATACCACCCCATAGCGACTTTCTCAGACGTTGCTTCACCGTGAAAATCTACTATGATTACCTTTGTCTGTGCGGCGATTTCATCCAGAACCGACCCTGCTTTGTGAAATGGACAATCGAGGTCTGCCATAAACACTCTGCCAGAAAAATTTACAACTGCTGCAGACAACCCTTTTCTGTCTTGAACGATAGTCCAGCCATGGCCGGGGACCCCCTCGGGATAATTTGCAGGCCGGACGATTCTCGGGTCGTCAATAATCTGGTAAATTTCTTTTCTGTCCCACATGTGGTTACCCATCGTGAGTACGTCTATACCCTGTTCGAATATCTCATCACTAACCTGTCTTGTTAAACCAAAACCACCAGCGGCGTTCTCGCCATTTGCAATTATCAGGTCAATTCCTTCTTTTTCTTTGAGAGCAGGTACAAGCGACAGCAACCGGCGTCCAGCCGATGCTACTATATCTCCAATGAATAATATTCTCATTTTTTACCCTCTTATCTTTCAATTACGCAGGCTAAAGCCTGCGACTACCAATCTGAGGCATAATTATATAGAGGTAGCCGCACCTTTTAAGGTGCGCTTATATCCGCAGGCTAAAGCCTGCGACTACCGTGCAATCTCCGTGGCCCGTATTTCACGAATAACGGTCACCTTGACCTGACCGGGATATTCAAGTTGTTTTTCGATTTCTTTTGCAATATCACGCGCTATCGTTCCAGCTCCTTCATCAGTTACGCGAGATGGTTCCACCAGGACTCTTACTTCTCTGCCGGCTTGAATGGCAAATGCGCGCTCTACGCCCTTAAAATTCTTCGCTATTTTCTCCAGCTTTTCCATTCTCTGGACGTAGCGCTCGATTCCTTCAATACGACCGCCAGGGCGCGCAGCAGAAATTGCGTCTGCACTGGTAACCAGTATGGACTCTATGTACTCGGGAGCAACCTCTTCGTGGTGCGCTGCAATTGCATTTACTATCTGTGGCGTCTCGCCATATTTTCTGGCGACATCTGCACCTATCTGAGCATGCGGACCTTCTACGTCGCTATCTATCGCTTTGCCAATGTCATGCAAGATACCAGCACGCTTTGCAATTTTGGCATCGGCTCCCATTTCGCTCGCAAGAGCACTTGCTGCATTTGCAACTTCTATTGAATGTTTTAATACGTTCTGGCCATAACTGGAACGATAGCGAAGCTTCCCTACGAGGTAAACAAGTTCCGGATGCACACCATGTATCCCCAGATCAAACATTACCTGTGCGCCTTGCTCTTTAATCTGGGAATTCAGCTCCTTGGTCACACGTTCCACTACCTCTTCTATTCTGGTTGGCTGTATTCTGCCGTCAGCTATCAGGCGTTCGAGTGAACGCCTTCCAATTTCTCTTCGGACTCCATCAAAGCACGAAACGGTTATAACTTCGGGTGTGTCATCGACTATCAGGTCGCATCCTGTAGCTGCCTCAAATGCTTTTATGTTTCGTCCTTCACGACCAATAATCCGGCCTTTCATTTCTTCAAGGATTGGGCTTGTAGTGGTTGTTACGTCCGCGGTGAAATCAGACGCGGTACGCTGAATCGCAATACTTAGTATCCTTTTTGCTTCGCGGTTCGCTTTCTCTTCGGCTTCTTGTTCAATTCTGCGCACAAATGCATCCGCCTTCTCGCGCGTTTCCCGTTCAACCTGCTGCATCATCTGACAGCGCGCCTCCTCTTGGTTCATATGCGCGATTTGCTCCAGGCGCTTTTGACAATCGTACTCGCGTTGCTCAACCGCTTTAATACGTGAGGCAGCCTCCTGTTCTTTTACGCTATATTGTTGTTCCCGCTGAGTAATTTCATGCTCTTTATTCGTAACTAACGCGAGTTTGCGGTTTAAGTTTTCTTCTGCTTCAATTATTTTTTGTTTTCTCGCATCCAGCGCGGAACGCTGCTCTATAAAACTATTCTCTACTTTCTCGCGCGTTTTCTGCTCAAGTTCCCGCATCTCCAATACTTGCTCTTTTTTGCGCGCCTCTACCTCACGCTCCGCTTTTTCAAGTATAAGCCGCGCCCTGCTCTCACGGGAGTTTGCGCTCATAGTTGACACTATGAGACGAACTATGTAGCCGAGCGCCAATCCTCCTATGAAGATAATGGTTAATATCCATATATTCATATTATCCTCACTTTCTTTTACTACGTTATTACTCTAGATTCGGTAATCAGTTTGTCAACTCGCATATCATTGGATGTTGTAGGTATTTCTTTCACTATTTGGCAGTCGAATGCAATTGCAAATTTCCGGATATCAGCAGAAATACCTCTAAGTAACATGTCGTAGAATCCTTTACCTCGTCCGAGGCGATGCAGCTCTTCATCAAACGCAACACCGGGAACTATTACAAGATTAATTTCTGCCATAGATACTACTACGTCCGGACTTACTTGGGGCTCCGGAATTCCCCACTTGCCCGGTTTCATCTCTTCCGGTTGTTTAGTTAATTCAACGAGTTTGAGTCCGCTGTTTTGAACAACTGGTAAAATAATCCTTTTCTGCTGGGATTTAAGCATTTTCATTAGTTCAAACGTCTCAACCTCGGACTCAAATGAAGCGTAAAGTAAAATGGTTTGTGCCTGCTTCACTTCGTCCTGCTGTAGTACTTTTTCTGCTATCCTGGCGCTTTTTGTCTTTCTCTCTGAGACAGACAACTGCCTCATCTTGCAAAGCACATCACGCCGCAGTCGCATCTTCTCCAGATTAATCCTAAACCAGTTTTCTCTTCCTGCAAAACCTGGTATATAAAAACGCTTTTCCGGCGGGAACATGTCAGTCGCCAGATATGGCTGTTTGTGAGGGTCTGCATACAGGGTACTTCCTGCTGAAGTATACGACTCAGGTACTTCTGATATTTGTTTCTGTTCTACGTCATCGAGAGCACACGATATGGCATTATACACGGATTTACTTTTTGGCGCGCAGGAAACGTAGAGTGCTGCCTCAGCAAGAGGGATTCTTGCTTCCGGCATTCCTACGAATTCTACTGCTCTTGCCGCTGACGAAGCAATGACCAGTGCATCAGGGTCTGCCATTCCCACGTCTTCACTAGCGCATATTACGATGCGTCTCGCTATGAACCGCGGGTCCTCTCCCGCATAAAGCATTTTCGCAAGCCAGTACAGGGTCGCATCCGGGTCGCTAGCGCGCATACTTTTTATAAATGCGGAAATTGTATCGTAGTGCCCGTCTTGTTTCTTGTCATAGCGAACTGCTTTTCTTTGTATGCAATCCTCCGCAGCCCCCAGGTCAATAAGCACTTCACTCTTGTTTTCTTTTATGGACGTCTCCACTGCGAGTTCAAGTGCATTCAGAAGCCGGCGTGCGTCCCCTTCAGATGCACCTGCGAGAAAATCAAGCGCATCTTCGGTAATCTTAACAGACCTGTCATTAAATCCACGCTCTTTATCCTTGAGCGCTCTGTTTGCAATAACCTTTAAATCCTCTTTGCTAAGAGGTTTAAATTCAAATACCATAGAACGCGAAATGATCGCGCGATTCACATAATAGTATGGATTTTCGGTTGTAATGCCAATGACATAGAGATTTCCTGATTCAACGTCAGGAAGGAGCATGTCCTGTTGGGTACGGTTGAAATGATGTAGTTCATCTATAATCAAGACGGTTCTTTTCTGGACAAGTGACCTGCGCTGGCGCGCCTGGGTAGCAATCTGTTTTAGTTCCTGAACGCCACTGAGTGCTGCATTTATATTATCAACGTGTCCACGAGAACGAAGACCTATAAGATGCGCGACTACGGTTTTGCCGGTACCACTAGGACCCCAGAAAATGAACGACCCCGGTTGGTCTGTTTCTATTATCCTCTGGAGCAACCGGCCTGGTCCAAGAATATGCGATTGTCCCACCACTTCGTCAAGATTTCGCGGCGCCATTCGGACGGCCAGCGGACTGGTTAGTTTATTGGTTATCTGATTCATAACAAAAAAAGTCCCCGCAGGAGCCGTCTGCGTAAGATTTTAAGCACCACTCTACAAGTGGGAACCTGTTTACCATCCGTTAGGGTGATAAAACTTCCGGTTCCCTTTAAAGTGCTTGTCGGCCTAAAATGACTTACACATCACGCACTTCGCAGGGACTTTATTTTACTTTAAGTTCTTTCTGGTTTATGACTTGATCCAACCTGTCAATTAGCTGTGTTATAACTTTACTTGTCCGGCTACCATGTTCCTCCTTGCGGTCACGCAAACGGAACAACTCGTCGGTTATATCCAGAGCTGCCATTACTGCTAACTGGGAAGTATCCACTATTTGTGTGCTTTCTGCTACCTGCGTCATTGCCTCATCAACGTACTGGGCCAGAGTAGAAATGTATAGTGGCTCCCTTTCATTAGTAGTTAATACATTAAACTCACGCCCGTGGACTTTAACCGTAATTGATTCAGGTCTGGTAATCATTATCTAAATCTAAACTTGAAATTTCTCAAGTCGCTCAAGAAGTCCCTGCAACTTCTGCTTAATTAACTGCTCTTCTATACTTGCCTTTTCCCTGCTCGAAAGGTCTTTGTTTATCTCTTCATAAGCATTCCTGTGCTGCTCTATTTCTCCTTCCATATTACTAATGCTTTGCTTAAGTAACTTGTTTTCCTTCCGAAGTGATTCTATAAGGTTACACGCCTCATTTATTTTCATCCGTAGTGTTGTCGTGTCGTATTTCACCGTCGGACCTTAATGCCTGCTTGACTCTCCAATGCTTTTATGATGCGGTCAACTGCACTATTCACTTCTACTTCTTCAAGGGTTCTTTCCCGTGATTCCCAGGTCAACCGAAAAGCCATGCTAAGTTTGTCTTTCTCGACTTTTTCCTCTTTATACAAATCAAACAATCTGACTGACTTCAGGCCATCACCAGCTGCCTTTTTTATTATATCAACCAGACACTCGTAAGTCAAGCCCGCTGGAACTATCACAGAAATATCGCGCTGGATACCAGGATACCTGTTTAGTGGTGTGAATTGTATCTTTCCAGAGATTTCTTTAGAAATAACTTTAAGGTCTATTTCAATTGCATATAGATGCGAATTTATGTTACGGCGGCTGAACTCTTTTACAGTGTGCAGGAGTATACCGAGAGTGCCGGCAACACACTTATTGCCAGTAACGAGGCGGGCTGACACAGAACTGTCAAACAGAGGATTTTCGCAGCCGGGTTCAAATCTCGAGAAATTGATGCCCAATGAACGCGCAAGTCCATCAACAACACCTTTCATGAAATAGTAATTGATTGGTTTCGGAGTATTACCCCACCACGACCCTGGCCTGTCACCTCCTGCGAGTGCTGTCCACATAGGACGCTCACATACTGACCCGTCTTCTTCACGGTTGTAAACTGCTCCTGACGAGAACAAGCAAACTGAATGCTGACCCCGGTTTGCATTATGTTCAACCGCGCGGATTAATCCCGGGATAAGGGACTTTCTCATGATTGATTGTCTCTCGGATAGCGGGTTTTCAAGTTGCACCGTTTTTTCTTCCTGCGCATATTCCGATGGCGATTCCAGCGTCAAAAGAACGCTTTCGGAGAAGCCGAAACCAAACATTATCTCCCTTATTTTATCCTCAAAAGCCATCCATTTCTCTTCAGGAAAATCATCTGTTTGTGGGAAAAATACCGGAATCTGCGCAGGGACGTTCTCGTATCCGTAAAAACGTGCAATTTCTTCGGATACGTCTTCGGCTCCCTTTATATCTCCGCGCCAGGAAGGTATCCTGACTTCCAATTCGTCTTTCGCCGGCTGCTCCACGCCAAATCCAAGCCGCTTCATAATGTCTATTTTTTGGCCATCTGGAATTGCGATTCCGATGTCTCTGTCGATTGCAGGAATAGATACCCGCAGCGGATTAACGGGCTGTTCTTTTTGTCCAATATCCAAGATGCCCTGACATATTTCGGCAGAGCAGATTTCTTTTAAGAGGTCAATTGCCCTTGTCGAGGCGAGAATCACGTTTTGCGGGTCTACACCGCGTCTGAAACGTTCCGATGACTCGGTACTCAGTCCATGCCTGCGCATCGTTCCGAATATCCATTTCGGGTCAAAGACCGCGCTCTCGAGCAAAACCTCTGTCGTTGATTCAGTTATCCTCAAGTCAAGCCCTCCAATGATTCCAGCAAGAGCGACCGCCCGTTCCGTATCCGCTATAACCAAATCGTCTTCACTTAGTTTTAATTCCTGCTCGTCGAGAGTGGTAAATTTCTCGTCAGTCCGTGCCCTTCTCACGATTATCTCGTCTCCACGCAGGCGCGAACGGTCAAAAGCATGCAATGGCTGACCTGTCTCCAGCAGGACGTAGTTTGTTATATCAACCACGGCGTTTATAGGTCTTAGCCCACAAGCAATCAAACGCTCACACATCCATTGAGGAGAACTGGCGACTTTTAGGTTGTTCGCCAGACGTGCCGTATAGCGCCTGCATCCATTTTGTTCTTCAACCGTTACATGAACGTCAACTCCCTGGGGAATGCCTGAAGGAAACTCTGAAAAACCGGGGAGGTTTAATCGTGAGTTTGTCTTTGCTGCAATTTCTCTGGCAATACCGGTAACTGAAAGCAGGTCAGAACGATTTGCAGGTACTTCTATATCGAATACCCAGTCATGAGCAGAAAGCACTTCTGCAACGGGACGACCAAGTTTGGTATCACCGGGAAGGATGAGTATGCCGCTGGAATCGCTTCCAATTCCGAGTTCCTGTGCGGAGCACAACATTCCTTCGGAAGTAATGCCACGTATCTGGCGCCTGCTGATTTTTATTCCACTTTTCAACCTTGCGTTTTCCAGAGCAAGCGGTACTTTCTGACGTGGCTCTATATTGCTTGCACCGCAAACGATACTGTATATCCGTTTGCCATCAGATACGTCTAAGACACGCAAATGGTCTGCATATTGATGAGGACGGACGTTCAATATTTCGCCAACTACCACTCCCGGAATGTCGGGAGAGACCTTTTCGATAGCGGTGACTTCCATCCCCAGATTAGTAAGTATGTCTGCTATCCGATTCCTATCTATTGCAGACGGCACAAATTCAGTTAACCACGAGAGTGGTATTTTCACCTAAATTGCTCCAGAAACCGGACGTCATTCTCGTAAAACAAACGCATATCATCGATTCCGTATGCAAGCATCGCTATTCTCTCAAGCCCCATGCCAAAAGCAAAACCAGTTATGTTTTCAGGATATTGGACTCTGTGAAATAATGCCGGATGCACGAGGCCAGCACCAAGTACTTCAAGCCAACCACTTTGCTTACATACAGAGCACCCTTTTCCGCCGCAAATTGTGCATCTTATATCCACCTCAACGCTCGGTTCAGTAAACGGGAAATAACTTGGCCTGAAACGTAGAGCCGTGCTGCCAAACATCTGCTTTGCAAAATACTCGATGATTCCCTTAAGATATGCCAGTGATATATTTTCGCCGACCATTAAACCTTCAACCTGGTAGAACATTGGCGAATGCGCAGCATCTATTGCGTCTCTCCTGTAACATCTTCCAGGAATAATTACGGCTAACGGTGGGCGATGGGCCTCCATAAACCTTATCTGCACCGGAGAGGTATGCGTCCGCAATAGCAAACGGGAAGGACTTGCTAAATAGAAAGTATCCTGACTATGGCGAGCAGGGTGTTCCGGTCCAATGTTGAGTGCATCGAAGTTGTAATATTCCGTTTCAATTTCCGGCCCGCCAGCAACACGAAAACCTACGTTGCCAAATATCTCTACGACCTGCCGAAGGACAAGCATCAGAGGGTGTGGAAACCCGCGCGGGAATGATTGTCCTGGCAGGGTTATGTCAACTGCAGTTGCGGTTATACCCGGCTTTGCTTTGTCAAACCGGCTTTTGTATCCGTCGAATTTTTCTTGTGTTCTTTGAAAGAGCACATTGAGCCGTGCTCCATATTTCCGACGTTCATCGCCAGGCAAAGATTGAAGTTCTGAAAAGAGCTGTGCGAACTGCCCTTTTCTGCCGAGATACAGGATACGAAATTGTTCAAGCTGCCCTGTGTTGTCAACGCCGGATAGCTGCTCTTCTATGTCGTGCTCAAGTTGGTCAATTATTACATCGGAAATTCCCATTGCTTTTGTCGCTATGCCTTTCCGGCACAACCGAGCACTTCTATCCTGTTTTTAACCTTATCCTTTACCAACTGCCTGGAGTATTTCAGTATCTTCCTCGGGTCGATTTCTTCGGGATGTTCTCTGATACCTTGCTTCATACCTTCTACAAATTCCATATTCAACTGAGTCGCAATATTAACTTTGCAGATACCTTCTTTTATTGCCCTCTTGATATCATCATCTATGACACCGCTTGAACCATGCAAAACAAGCGGGATGTTCACGAGGTCGCGGATTTTCCTTATCCTCTCATGGTCCAGTTTCGCTTCCTTCTTCTTCATTCTGTGAACGCTACCGACCGCAACGGCAACGGAACTTATGCCTGTATCTTTTACAAATCTCATTGCTTCTTCCGGTTCTGTCATTTGTGCCTCAACTTCAGATACGGTAACGTTGTCCTCCGTGCCACCTATTTTTCCAATCTCGCCCTCTACCGGTACGCCAACCGCATTTGCCATTTCAACTATCTTTAATGTTATACTGACATTCTGGTCATACGGAAGTTTCGAACCATCGAACATAAGAGACGTAAATCCCATCCTGAAGCACTTCACGTTCTGGTCGTAGTCCGTTCCATGGTCAAGGTGTAAAGCAACCGGGACTCGGACGTCTCCAGCCATATTTCTTACTATAGCGACAATATTCGCCAGGCCGGCATACTTAATTGCACCCTGAGACGCCTGCAGAATGACTGGCGACTCCATTTCTTCTGCCGCCTCTATAATCGCCTGCACCTGCTCCAGATTATTTGCGTTAAAAGCGCCAACCGCAAACCCTTCTTTTAATGCTTTGTTCAACATTTCTTTGCTCGTAACTAATGGCATTTTTGTTTCCTCCTTCCTAAATTATCATTGATACGCGCCTATCTTACGCAGCCGCTGATACCTCTGCGAAACAAGCCGCTCAACAGTCATCTTCTTTAACTGCGATATGTGCTTTATGACGGATTGCTTTATTGAATTCGCTGTCGCAAGAGGGTCGTTATGAGCACCGCCAACCGGTTCAGCTATAATTTCATCTATCATCCCGAATTCCATAAGATTCTGTGCCGTCAGTTTGAGCGCATCCGCAGCATTCTCTGCACGACCGGCGTCCCGCCATAGAATAGAAGCACAACCCTCCGGGGAAATAACGGAATAGATAGCGTGCTCAAGCATTAAGACTCTGTCTGCAACTCCTATACCGAGTGCCCCACCGCTACCGCCTTCACCCAGGACCACGCTTATGATCGGCGTTCTCAAACCAGCCATGTCCCGAAGGTTCACTGCAATAGCTTCTGCCTGGCCGCGCTCTTCCGCGCCAATCCCGGGATACGCACCAGAAGTATCTATAAACGTTACTACCGGGAGCGAAAACTTTTCCGCAATCTTGAAAATGCGCCGCGCCTTGCGGTATCCTTCCGGATTCGCCATTCCGAAATTTCTTCGTATCCGCTCTTCGGTAGTATGCCCTTTTTCGTGACCGACGATAGCTACCGGCTGCTTTTCAATTCTTCCAAGCCCGCTAATTATTGCCGCATCATCACAAAAAGCGCGGTCGCCGTGTAATTCTACAAACTCCTGGACAATCGCACCTATTATGTCAGAGGTATGCGGCCTCTTCAAATGGCGCGCTATTTGAACCTTCTGCCATGGCGTGAGATTGAGATAGAATTCGTCTTTAGAATGCACTGGAATATGTAAAACGTAAAATACGGTTGAAGTTCGGACCGCCGCCCATGTTCATAAGAGACAATTCCAGGGCAACTTCCGGTATAACCCAATACCTGTATCCTAAATTCAATCTGCTGTCTTGCATGTCATGAATATTGTCCCACTCGAGGAAGAAAAAGTTCTGCTCGTCTGGATTGTAATGCATACCGAGAAACCCGAATAAATCTCTTCCTGGCTGGAAATCACGAAAATTAGAACGCGCATTTATACCGGCATGCAGGCCAACCATATTTGGACGCAGGTTATGGGATATTACGAAGAAAAAACCCTTACCTATGTCCGGCTCATATTTAGTGCTTGTTGGATCTGATACGTCCCAGCCCTGGCCGTCAAATCCAATCGCAAAACCAGGGTATACCTCTTTTAATTCCAGTGCCATAAATTTTATGTAGATATCAGGAATCTGAACTGTAATTCCACCACGGCCTATCAGATTATCCATTCCCCAGACAACGCCAAGGTCAAGTTTTGGCATTATTCCATAGAGGAGCCGTGTCTTTACGCACCCTTGTTCGTAGACCCGGAAATTAACGTCGCAGGCGCCATGCCCCACCGTTTCGCAGGTCGGCACGTCTATAAGTTCAACGCGGCTTGCTGCAGAAACCTGGCCTGTCAGCAGAAAAAGCACAGCAAACGAAAAAACAAACGGCGACATCATCCTGACTAATCTATTTTTATTCATATCTAACCCCCAATCCATTGTTATTATTTTACTAATTTCCCTATAAATCTGTCAAATTACCGTTTCCGCGGTTTGTAGGAATCTGCCACTTCGTGGCAGAACCTTCGCAGGCTTCGGTAGCCTCAACCTTCGGTAGCCGCAGGCTTTAGCCTGCGCATATAAGCCTGCGGCTACCGGTCGGGTCTAATCCTACAATTTGTCTCGCGCCTCCTGTGGAGGATAAAGCGAGGCAAATTGTCGCCGAGTGCCGAAAGGCACGAGGTGTACACCGCTTATGCGTGATACGGCTGACGTACATGATTGTTCTGATTGACTTTGGAAATATTTGCAGAGTGGAGATGAATGCAATCTTTGCCAATCAGGCTGCCCAATTGCTCAAGGAATTCCTCACTAACATTCACTTTAGCGTCAGATTTCATCTTGATTGTCCCATGTGCCCTGTCATTAACAATAAAATTTACTTTGCAGTCGCCGGGGTATTTTATAAATAACTCATGAACCCTCTCCACAAGTCCGTCTTTAAGGCCTGGCAGTGAAATTAGGATATCAATTCCTGTTACGAGCTTCTGCCGTGCCTGTTCAAGAGGTATTGCCTCCTCGACCACCAGGCGTCTGCCGCGGTCGTCCTCCTGAATCCTGCCCTCCACTATAAGCACTGCATCGTGTCTCACGGTTCCGCCAAGTTGTTCAAGCGCCTGAGGAAAGAAAACTATGTCTATGGAACCGCTGAAGTCCTCAAAGTGGCCGACAGCCATAGCTTTTCCCGTACGTGTGCGCGACCGCTTCATTGACGTTATTATCCCACCAACACGCACGGGGCCGGAAAACCCATGAAGCTCTCCAAGGTGATGCGTAACGTAGTTCTCAATCTCATCTACATGCCTGGCAAGAGGGTGACCGCTAAGGAAGAAGCCGGCAAGCTCCTTTTCATAAATAAGACGGCGGTTTTCAGCCCATTCGTCTATCTCAGGCAGCACTGGCTTTTCAGGGAGACCTTCCTGCTCTTTAAACAATAGTCCCTGTCCGGTACCTCTGCCGGCTATTCTGGAGCGTCTATTATTTTGTGCAAGCAGTGATTCAAGTCCTGCAAAAATCCTGGAACGTGCTATTCCAAACTCGTCAAATGCTCCGACTTTGATAAGGCATTCCATCATTTTATGGTTCACGGCACCGGGAGGTATCCGTTCAAAAAAATCCTCTACTGACTTATATTCCTTATTCTCTTCACGCTCTTTTATAATAGCATCAACCGCAGCAGAACCAACGTTTTTGATGGCCCACAATCCAAAACGGACGTTCTTCCCTTCCGGTATAAACCGTACATGGCTTTTGTTTATGGACGGTGGCAGGATTTCTATCCTCATCCGCCTGCATTCCCCGGCATACTCTGCAAGCTTTTCCTGGCCTGTCTGGCCGAGTTCTCCATTCAGAAGTGCGCACATAAATTCAAGCGGGTAATTCGCTTTTAGATATGCCGTCCTGTATGAAATCATTGCGTATGCAGTGGCATGGCTGCGGTTGAAACCATAACCTCCGAATTTTTCCATCAGTGAATAGACCTTATCTGCGCTTTTTCCTGGAATACCTTTTTGTTTAGCGCCTGTTATAAAGTCACTGCGATATTTTTCAATTTCCTCAGGTATTTTCTTACCCATGCCACGTCTCAAAATGTCTGCTTTTGCCAGGGAAAAACCGCCGATACGCTGCGCTATTTGCATCACCTGCTCCTGATAGACAATGATGCCATAGGTGTCTTTTAGGACCGGCTCGAGCTGCTGGTGTTCGTACGCTATTGCCTTACGCTGGTGCTTGCGTTCGATAAACTCATTAAGCATCCCGCTCGCCATCGGTCCAGGACGATAGAGCGCAATTACTGCTACGATATCCTGAAATTCAGTCGGTTTGAGTTTACGCAGCAGGTCTTTCATCCCTGCTGATTCCAACTGAAATACTCCGTCCGTATGCGCTTGACGAAGCAATTCAAATGTCTTTCGGTCTTTAAGTCCGCTTGCTTCAACGTCTAATTTTTTTTGAGTCCGCCGCTCTACCAGCTCAACCGTTTCTTTTATGACGCTCAAGTTTTTGAGGCCCAGTATGTCGATTTTCAGAAGACCCAGAGCAATTATGTAATCGTCTTCGAATTGCGTAACGACAACGTCTGCGGACGTCTTCGCAAGCGGCACGTATTTACTCAGTTCGCCGCGGGTGATTACAATACCGGCAGCATGCGTTCCAAGATGCCGCTTTCTTTCTTCCACGCGCTCTGCCATATCAAGCAGATTCCGCAGCGTCTCATTCGTATTATAGATATTCGTGAGTTCATCCGTTGTTTTGATTGCCTCATGTATACTTCTTACGGTAGGTGGGACTAATTTTGCCAGCCGGTCTACGTCAGGCAGAGGCACTCCAAGCGCGCGGCCGGTATCGCGAATCGCTGCACGGCTTTTTTCAGTGGAAAGCGCGCCTATCTGAGATACGCTGCTTGCTCCATACTTTTCTTTAATAAATTGAATTATCCTGTCACGTCCATAATCGGCAAAATCAATATCTAAATCCGGCATTGTCTTGCGCTCCGGGTTTAAGAACCTCTCAAACAGAAGGTTGTATTTCAATGGGTCTATCTGGGTAATTCCAAGAAGGTATGCTACGATACTGCCTGCGCCAGAGCCACGGCCAGGCCCGACAGGGACACCTTCGCGTTTCGCAAATTGAACGATATCCCCAACTATGAGGAAATACCCTGAGAAGTTCATTTTCTTGATAACTTCAAGTTCATATTCAAGCCGGTCCCGGACGTTCTTACTTGCGTCTGGATATTTCTGGCTCAGCCCGTCTTCGCACAATTCCTTTAAGTAGTTATCGAAATCATAGCCGGCAGGCGGCTTGAATTCTGGCAGGTGCATCGTCTCAAAATCAATGGTAACATTGCATAATTCGGCTATCCTGACGGTATTTGCAACCGCTTCCGGCGCAAATGAGAATAACTCCTTCATCTCCCGGGGAGAGCGGAAATAGAACTGGTCTGTCTGGAAACGGAACCTGTTCGGGTCGTCAAGGTTTGTTCCTGTGCCTATTGCGAGCAGAACTTCCTGGAGAGTGCTGTCTTGTCTGCCAATATAATGACAGTCATTCGTTGCAACCAGTGGGACACCTGTGTCCGAAGAAAGCCTAACCAGTCCTTCGTTCAAACGTTTCTGTTCTTCAATCCCCTGGTCCATCATTTCCAGATAAAAATTATCCATCCCAAAAAGTTCTTTCCAGTTCCCTGCGAGTTCCATTGCCTGCTTGTATTTATCACCGAGCAATAACTGCGGAATCTCCCCTTTCAGACATCCGGAGAGCACTATAAGACCATCGTGATAATCAGCAAGGATTTCTTTATCAATTCGTGGACGATAGTAAAAACCTTCAAGATAACTTGCCGTCGAAAGCCGCATCAAATTCTGCCAGCCAGTTTCGTTTCTCGCCAATATGGTGACATGGTTTGCGGATTTCGCAGGACCACCCTGTTTCTCAAACCTGGAACCCGGAGCAATATAGAATTCGCAGCCGAGAATTGGTTTTATACCTGCCTGCATACATTGTTGGTAGAATTCTATTGCGCCAAAAAGCGCCCCATGGTCTGTTATTGCGAGCGCCGACATCTTGTATTCCTGTGCTTTTAATATCAGGTCTCCGGGACCGTGACGCAGGTCGGAAATACGGCAGGCACCGTCAAGCAAACTGTATTCGGTATGAACGTGAAGGTGGACGAAATCGGAATGTTCTAACATAATCGGCTGGATTTATTATACGGGTTTTGGAGGGAAATTGCAAGTTAAACTGCTACAACGTTTGTGTCAAGAACTTGTTGGGGCTTTCACCATAAAAGTCATTTTCAAGGAACTATTTGAGGATTGT
>Ga0210056_1000789_pt1 | contig 27175 bp, 19 predicted proteins | sample CryGeyCG2014_080_2_FD_183965 | JGI IMG/M metagenome (GOLD analysis project Ga0210056, IMG submission 183965) | Groundwater microbial communities from aquifer - Crystal Geyser CG07_land_8/20/14_0.80 (SPAdes) (version 2) | ecosystem: Environmental > Aquatic > Deep subsurface > Groundwater | place...
TTTCTAATGGAACCCTGCTGTTGAAAACGGATACAAAAACATTTATGGAAAACATTTCATCTGACGGTGGATATCGGTTTGATGATTGTGCACCGGCAACATACAAATTATGGTTAAACACATCAGGCCATGAATTTTATGTTGAGGATGTCACACTTACATCGGATGTTGACACGAAGAAGGATGTAACACTAAAAGGGAGTGTTTCAGGTGATTTTGATAATGATTTAAAGGTTAATGTAACTATTTCATTGTTTGATGAAACAAACCTGACAAGGATGAATGTCACTTCAAACGAGAGTTATTCCTTTGAAAAAATTTTGCCTGGAAATTACACGTTAACCGTTGATGATGATAACTACCTGAATTTTACAAGTTCATTTAACCTTGGGTTGAATGAGGAGAAAACAGTGAATGTTACCTTACAATCAGCAGTGTTCATAAGCGGAAACACAACATACACAACATACAGTACAGAACCTATGAAAAATGTCACATTGAGATTCAAAGGGCCTATGAATACGACAGCGGGGTCAGATGAAACAGGTTTCTACTGGTTAAAGCTAATTCCTGGGAACTATTCCATTTCTTCAACTTATATAGACAACAATGCTGTTTATGTTTTCAATGATGTTTTAGAGGTTGGAAATCTTTCAATCACAAAGAACATTTCCTTGAAGAAAGGTGAAAGGGTTTATGGTTATGTTTGCTATGAAAAACATGAGGAAAATGAAACAGTTAATGAAACATTAAGCAATGTTCACATAACCTTTAAGTCAGAAAACATAACAGTAAAAGCAGTTTCAAACTCCACAGGATACTACGAAGTTTATCTGCCGCCGGATAATTATACAATGCTCGTCAGTCACAGATATAATGAAACTTTAACACTTGTGATTCTCAAACCATTCAACATAACAGAAAAAGAACAAAACATAACGCTCATAGAAGGAATAAAGGTTTATGGGATTCTGCATTATGATTTGGATGATGAGTATGACAAAACAGTGGAGGATGCTTTGATTTTGTTTGAATCTGAAAACGGAACAGTGGAAACAACGTCTAACAGTGATGGGAATTATGTTGTTTATCTACCAGTTGGGAATTATACTGTTTCTGTTAATATAAGCAATTTCAATAGATATGAGAATAAGACTTTTGTGAATGCAACATTGATACATACAAATGAAACAGTGAATAATGAAACTGTAAACAAAACATTAACAAAAAATGAGATGGAACACAACATATCGTTGGACCCTGTGAATATTACTGTAACTTGTATGCTCTCATCCGCACTGCCAGTCAACCTGACCAATGTTATCCTGTTTTTCAATGCATCAGATGATGTAGGGATAAATTACAGCAAAACGTTAAACCTGACATTGAATGAAAACCTGAACCAAACATGTAACATCACACTGAATCCAGGAAACTATAATGTAACAATAGAGCACAACACAACAGAGAATGGAACGGATATTTCATACTACAATTATACTGTTTTGAGCATAGGTATTGGTGAGGAAAACATAACACTCAACATTACGATTGAGAAAAAAATAAAAATCAATGGTACTGTCTGGATAGACCTAAATGATAATGGTGAAATGGACATTGTAAATGAAACAAACCATGTCGTGATAAACGAAATTTGCTACAACACCTCCGACCCTAAGGCTGTATGGTTTGAGTTGTACAACCCAACGAATAGTTCTGTGAACATAACAGGATGGAAAATACAATTTTCATCAAATAATTTTACAATACCATCAGCAATAATAGAACCAAAAGGATACATAATCATATGCTGGGATAAGGACAATTTCACTTCCTACTGGAATGTTTCAAATGAAACAAAGATAATTTCGTTAGGTGGCTGGGGCTTAATGAATGATTCAATAAGCATTGAAAACGCGACCAATCCGATAGATATAATAAACAATTCTCTTCCATTGCTGCCATTAAATCATTCCTGGTCAAGATACAACGGTTACGATACCAACTTCACAACCGATTTCTATAATGAATCCAATCCAACACCAGGATATAAAAACAGCAAGTCAAAAACAGAAGCAATAGAAAACGCAACAATAGAGTTCATAACAGACAACACACCATATACTGTGCAGTCAGATGTGAACGGCACATATGAGATATACCTGAAACCAGGGAAATACACAGTGTTTGTTGAGTACGTCCTGGAAAACATGACGTATGATGAGAATGAGACAAATATCACATATAACAATATCACCTATGTTTACCTTAACCTTACAGATTTCTCGGTTGGAAACAGCACAAAAGACATCCAACTTGTAGAAGGAGTGAACATATCTGGTTTTGCATACTATGATGAAAACGAAGGCATAAGCATAAACATAACGTTTACCTCAAACACAACAAATGCTTTCCGAACAGCAACATCAAACGAGGAGGGAGCATACCAGTTATATCTGCCACCAGGAAACTACACTGTGAATGTAAATGAAACTGTTTACCCAGATTATGGTAATGCCACCTATATTTATAATGAATCATTGCAGATAAGCTGGGATTTACCATATAACATAAGTTTAGAAAGGGACGTTGTGATAAGGGTTACAGGTAGTGTGAAATATGAGGATAAGGGGCTAATTAATGTCACAGTGTGGTTCAACCTATTTAACACAACAACAGATGTAAATGGGTCATACGAAATATATCTTATACCTGATGGATACAACATAACAATATTGCATCCTGGTTTTGAGTTATTTGAAACAGAATACAATGTCAGTGTCTCCAATTGTTCTAAAAATATTTCACTTACACCATCAAATGTGCCTGTGTATGGTGTCACATACTATGATGTGAACGACAACAATGTGTATGATAATGAGGATGTTCTCATAACAAATGCAACAATATCATTTACAGGAAATGTAAACATAACGTTAACCTCAAATGGGTGCTACAATACGCTGCTGCCTATTGGGAAATATACAGTTTATGCAAACTATACCACATCATGGGGTACATCATACATATATTTTGAAAACATAAATGTTACCCCCTCTTCTTATCTTCTACTTGACATTGCATTAATCAGGGGCGTGAAAATATGGGGCGACATATATTATTACAACATGACTGGTGAAAACAACACAGCAAAAGTAAACATCACATTTACAAGGGATAAGGACACAGCCGATGAGGCAAGCAAAACGATTGAAAGAAACGCATCATATGGAACATCTCTTGTTCCTGGCAGATACACAATTTCTGCATCCTACACAACATTTGAATATAACATGAATATAACCTACTCATACGAAGAAGAAATTGATATAACCGAGGATATGCTTTTTGACATAAATCTCACAAAAGAAAGAAAATGTGCATTAACCCTGTCCTGGGATGAAATAGAAAATAAAACAATCACCCAGGGTGGAAGTGTTTCATACAACCTAACAATAACAAACAACGGCAATGATAATGACACATTTGTTTTATCAACCTTGAGGGTAACGAACAACGGAAATCCTGTTGAAGGATGGAATGTTTCATTCTCTAAAAGCACGGTAACACTTGGCCTGAATGACAATGAAACTGTAATAGTGAACATTACTGCATCACCTAACGCGTTAGCATACAACAATACAATAACTATTGAGGTGACATCTCAGAATGCATCTCGGGATGACACATTTGAACCGGAAACAAAAGATCTTGTTGTTTCAGTCAACAGAATATACGACGCCATTGCCATAAAATGTGATGAATATGAGAAATGGATTATCCCAGGAGAAAGTGTTAATTTTGTCCTTTCCATCCAAAATAATGGAAACAACAATGAAAACGATGTTGTTTTACTTTCAGTTGATAATGATTCCCTGCCAAAAGGCTGGGATGCAATCCTGAATAATTACAGACCAAGCATACTTGGTGAATCAAAAAAAGATGTGACCCTTACTGTGACTGCACCATCAGATGCTAAGTCAGAGGATTACACAAACATACGTGTTTATGCCATGCTTGAAAGAAACAATACCACCGTCGCATCAAAGGTTCTAAAAGCTGTGGTTTCATTCCCAGACCTTACAGTAAAAAATATAACCTTTTCAAAGTCTCATCCAAGAATTGGTGAAAGCATAACAATAAATGCAACTGTTTCCAATGTTGGTAACGTAAATGCGTTTTCACAAAATGGTTTTGAGGCAAGATTCTATGTTGATGACAAACAGGTAAACACAACATACATAAACCAGATAACAATCTTGGCAGGTGAAAACATAAGTGTTTCCTTTGAATGGAACACAACAGGTGTTGAGGCAGGATGGAAAACTGTTAAGGTTTCTGTTGGACCATATAATGGAACACTGGATGAACTCAACAGAGGCAACAACTATGCAACAAAATCCATACTTGTAGGAAAGGAAAAAGTATGGTGGAAGCTGGCTGCAGTTATAGTGGGAATAATATCTGTTATGGGCGCGGTTATTCTGATACGTAAAATCAGAAGAAGGAGATGATTATACTTCGGAATTGCTTTTGGCAATTCCTCGTATATTCATTCGCTTCGCTTATGAATATGATAACACATCATTATATACATCCTCCAGCCTATCTGCAATCTTTCCCCATGTAAACTGTTTTTTCACCCTTTCCCTGCCCTTTTTTCCCAGTATTTTTCTTCTTTCTTCATCGCCTAAAATATCAACGACAGCATTTCCGAGCTGGTTTGCATTATTGTAATCCACAAGAACGCCACAGTCGCCCAAGACCTCGGGTATGCCGCCAACCCTTGTTGCTATGCACATTTTTCCAGATGCCATAGCCTCAAGTAAAACAATGCCAAAAGCCTCATACTCTGATGGAAGAACAAAAACATCGCAGGCTGAGTATGCGCTAAGAAACATTCTTTCATCCCTGATGTGTCCTGTAAACAGAACATTTTTTTTCACACCAAGTTTTTCTGCAAGGTTGAGAAGTGACGCTTTAACACCATGGTCCTCTCCAACGAAAACAAATATTGTTTTTGGAAAATTTTTTAGAACAAAAGGCATTGCCTTAACAATTACATGTAATCCTTTGTTTGTTGCCAGTCTCCCTGAAAATAACACAAGTTTATTGTCAATATTGTATTTCTCCCTGAAGATATTTCCGTCAACAGGTGGATCAAACAATGAGAAATTTACACCCGCCGGTATAATTTTTGCTTTCTCAGGATTTATATTCATTAATTCAATCTCATGTTGTGAATGACATATTATGACATCAGCGGCATCAAAAACAGGTTTGGAAAACATTTTATCGTAAAAATATCTAAGCATCCTTCTTTTCCTTCCACCCCAACTTGACCACGATGGATGGAAATGGGGAGTGAAAACAAGAGGGATGCCTTTTACTTTCTTTGCAAATGCAGCAACATTCGTTTGGAAGTAACCATAGGAATGGGTATGCAGAATGTCCACATTTTCTTTTAGGGTTGGGAAAACCATTGAGGGCATGAACACGTAATGCGCCTCACCACCAAGGGAGTAGCCCCTGAATCTTCTCACAGGGATTCCATTCACACTATCCTCCCATTGCTTCATTCTTTTAAACGGTGTTTCTGTATAAAGGTCAGAGGTAAACACACTAACATTATGTTTTCTTTTCATGAGTTCCTTTGATATTTCATAAACATGTGTTTCCGCACCGCCAGGTGCTGGCGGGAACCTGATGCACAACTGGAGAATGTTCATGAAATCCTTTAGGAAATAAGATGATATAACTGTTTTGATAAATGTTTATAGATAGTTTAATAAATGTCCTTATCTATAAACCATTAAATGAAAATAGTAATGGTACTTGGGAATGATTTTCTAAAGCCTTTTGTTGATAACAGGGTTTACAAAGAGGCGAAAGCATTAGTTGAAAAGGGTAATGAAGTAACCGTTATCTGCTGGGCAAGGACGATAGACAACATGTCTCTAAATAATCTGCCGATAACAGAAAAATATGAAAATATAAACATAATTAGGGTTTTTCAAAACATTTCTCAAACAAGCAGCCCTCTTTTTATCAGGATATTGCAGCATGTTATGGCTTTTAAAAAAATATCAAAAATGATTAAAACGATTAAACCAGACGTTGTTCACTGCCATGATTTTAATACATTATTGTCAATAATTTTTGTTAAAAAGAAAAACACAAAAATCATATATGATTCCCATGAAGATTATCCATCCATGATCAGCGATGTGTGTTCACCATTAACTGTTACGTTTTCAGGATGCTTGGAAAAAATCATGGTAAAGCTTTTCACCTACGCAGTTATCACAGTCTGTCCTCAGATAGCAGAAAAATTTCAGGGATACAATGTAAAAACAAGCGTTATAATGAACTGTAAAAATGTGTCTGAGTACAACATTCCTGATGAGGAAATACACAGAACACGTTTACTGCTCAATGCTGAGGATAAAACAATGTTTCTTTACATAGGCTCCTTGGGAAAGTACAGGGGATTGGAGGATTTAATAAATGTATTTAAGGAAGAAAACTGCGGTAACGCTTTTTTGATAATAGGTGGGAATGGCGTCATGAAACATGATGTTATGGAAAAAATGGGACATGTGGATAATGCGCGATTCATAGGAACATTACAGGCGGATGAAATTCCTCTTTACACGAAATCCGCTGATGTGATAGTATCATTGTTGGACCCAGCAAAGGAGAGTCATAGAATCGCACTGCCGAACAAACTGTTTGAGGCAATGGCTGCTGGGAAACCAGTAATTGCAAGTAAGAACACGGCTACTGCAGATATTGTTTCTAATGAAAAATGTGGTGTTATTGTTCAGTATGGTGATGCTAAAAAACTGCATGAGAGTATAATATATTTAACAGACAAAAATGTAAGGAAAAAACTTGGGTATAACTCTTTGAAGGCTGCTGAAAGGGAGTATAACTGGAAGGAGCAGGAGAAGGAGTTGATTAAACTGTATGACGAGCTAAAAGGTAAGTAGTGTGAAATCATGAAGAAGATATTGCTTATATACACATATATGTCCCCATTTATCAAAAAAGACTTAGAAATTTTAAAAGAAAATTTTGATGTAAAAACTTTTCATTATGAAACAAAGGGGGCAATACTAAGAATCAGACAGTTAATAAAACTTTTTTTCAAAATTCTTAAAACTGATTTGGTTTATCATTGGTTTTGTTATGAGCACGCATTAATTGGGACGATTGTTTCTAAATGCCTACATAAAAAATCCATTATAGTTGTTGGTGGCAGCGAGGTAACCTATATGCCAGAGATTGATTACGGACTTTTGAAGAATAAATTTGCTGTCAGAATGGTTCGTTTCTCATTAAAACATGCTGACAAGGTGATAGCTGTTTCTAATTTTACGAAAAAAGAAATCCTGAGATTTGTTAAACCAAAGGACCTGAAAGCTATTTACAATGGGATTGACCCTGATGTGTTCAAACCTGCTGGTAAAAAAGAGAACATAGTAGTTACTGCTGGGTTACTGTCAGAAGATAGAATAAAATTGAAAGGATTGGATACATTTATAGAGTCTGCAAAGCGTTTGCCAAACATAGGTTTTGTAATTATTGGTCCTGTTGATCCTAACTACCCTAAACCAGATAAGACACCAAACATCAAATTTACAGGTTACCTGCCACAAACGAAGGTGCTTCCATATTATCAAAGAGCAAAGGTTTATTGTCAGCTCTCATATTACGAGTCATTTGGCATGGCATTAGCCGAGGCAATGGCTTGCGAGTGTATTCCTGTGATAACAAAAAAGGGGAGTTTGCCTGAGGTGGTTGGTGATACCGGATTCTATGTTTCATATGGTGATATAAATGCAACTGTTAATGCTATCAGAAATGCATTAAAATCTGACAAAGGAAAAAAGGCAAGGGAGCGGATTAAAAAAATGTTTCTATTAGAAAAAAGAAACAGGGGACTTGTAAACGAAATAAATGATCTACTTTGCTAATGAGTTAACAATGGTTTGCGCCCTGATACGCCATGAATGCCTTTTTTCTATTGCATTCCTCCCATTCCCCTTTAATATCGTGGCATAGTTTCTGTTTTCCAATAGTTTGCTTATCTTCATGGCCATGTCCTCAGGTGTAAGATCACATATCAATCCACAGTTTTCTTCTTTCACAATTTTTGCCATCTCATAACAGTTTGTGACTACAACAGGTCTTCCAGAGGCCATGCTGTCAAAAAGTTTTATTGGGGTGGCAGCATCCATATAAAATGATTTTAAATGCGGGATTACTGTTAGATAGCACTCTTTAAAAAAATATGGAGCAGTTTTGTATGTAATGTCAGACCTGAATCTGATAAATTTACTTCCATATTTTTTTTCTAACATCGAAACATGTGCCTCCCCATCATCACTAGTTATTTTAAAACATATCTCTGCACTTAGATTATCAAAATCTTTTTTTAGAATTTTTAAAGACTCCAAGAAAAGTTCTATCCCCCTCCCTTGTGCAAGACCCGTAATTAGCCCAATTTTTAATCTTTCTGGTAAAGGGCCACTTCTAAAATGGGCAGGGTCCGAGGCATTCATTACAACAACACATTTTGCGTTATGGTCTTTTGAATGATATTTGCTTAATGTTAACGATGGAAAAAGAATGGTGGTGGCAGAGTCAAACAGTTGCATTATACCTTTTTCCATATTTTTTTTTGTTTTTTCATTTAAAAAGGATCCTAGGTCTCTGCATTGTAGAAGATAATTATCTGCAAAGTCTACAGTTATAGGCAATTTAAACATTTTTAAAAATTTTAGCCATGTTACCTGTCCTAATCCATCCATAAACACATCAGATTGATTGCTTTTTGTTAACATGAACTGTATGCACCTCAGAATATTTCTTAGTGAGCATCTACTTATCCCCTCATTCTCAATGGTGGTCACATCAATGTTTAGGTTTGCGATTTCTTTGAGCAAATAATAAGGTCGTATTGGTCCCCCATGGGTTAACATTAATGGGCGTGTGAATGCAAGTAACCTATTCATAAAACAACAACAGGTTTAATATTACTTAAGATTATTGATAGCATCCTCACTTTACATTAAACAAAAATTTAAGTATAAGCACGCATATTATCCTTTATGGCACAGCAAAAGAAAACAAAAAAAGGAGAAGGTTTTCATTCAGCTGCAGGACTGATACGCTATTTTGATTCAGAAGAGGAGACAGCATTAAAAATTGACCCGAAACTCGTTATTGTTTTTTGCATCGGTATTGCCGTAATACTTGAGGTTGTAAAATATTTCAAACCAATGTAAAAATCTTGTTTCTAAAAAAGTTTAACTGATTTTTTCAATTTTTTATTCATTATGCGGGAAAGTATGATTTCCCCGCTCACAAGAAAATTTCGAAGGAATTTTCTTGTTGAAAGATATGTTTTCAATAATCTTAAAAAAATTCATAAATTTTCTTATTATTATTTTATTTCCAAATTTTTTAATAAAGAGAAACATTTATGTGCTAATAATACATTACTATTCATGATAAAATTCTTTTGTGAGTTTTATCAGGTTGTGTAGGAGGTAAAAAATGCCAAAGAAAAAAGCAAAGAAGAAGACAGTGAAGAAGAAGGGAGCTAAAAAGAAAAAAAAGTAAAATGCTCTCATCTTCTATTTTTTAATTTTATTTTATAATACCTTTCAAATATGTGTTACCAGAGTCAGTAATTTTTATATCAACAAATCTTCCCAAATCTATTTTGTCTTTTATCACAACAGGCCTGTAAGCATTTGTCCTGCCAACTACAGTATTGTTTTTTCCGAACTCTGTTGTGAGTATTTTTTCTTTTCTTCCAACAAAAGACTCAAGATTCTTTTTACTGATTTCTAATCTTAGTTTCGAAATTTTCTTTGTTCTTCCCTTGACGATTTTACTGTCCAACCTTTTCATAGCGTACGCTTTTGTTTTTGGTCTCGGTGAAAACGCCTTAACATTAACAATATCCGGTTTTGTTTCTTTAATCAACTCGCAGCTTTTTTGAAACTGCTGAGACGTTTCTGCTGGGAAACCAGCGATAATATCTGTAGAAAGTGTGACATCATTAAATGCTTTCCTAAACCTGCGCACGATGTATCTAAAATCATCCGCACTGTAATTTCTTCCCATCTTTTGAAGTATTTCATCGTCACCGCTCTGAACCGGCAGATGAAGAAACCTGAAAACCTTTTCATTACTGTATGAATCGAGGAGTTCGTCAAGCATCGGCAAAACAGTGTCAGGGTTCATCATTCCTATCCTGAGTTTAAAATCGCCATGAATTTTTGTTAGATTGTTAATTAATTCTGGCAGGGTTTCCCCAATGTCCTTTCCATAGGCACCTGTATCCTGAGCAGTAATCCTGATTTCCTTGTATCCAAGATTTACTGCTCTTTCAACACATTTCCCTATGTTATCCATAGGATAACTTTTTAGGTTTCTTCTTGCAATCTTTGTTATGCAGAAAGAACATTTTCCTAGGCATCCTGATGAGATTGGTATGATTGCATCAACCCTGTTTTCCTTTCTTTTTGGTGGGTAAGGATATAATTTTGTTTTGTAATTTTTTGTTCCATTAATCATCTCCAATATTTTGCAGAACTCATCTGGCGGTAAAATCTTTGCATTCCCTGCAATTTTTTTTATCTTTTCTTTTTCAGCAGATGCCATGCATCCTGCAACAACAAGTTTTTTTCCTGTTGAACAAAATTCTTTTATCCTGTTAATCATTCTTCTCTCTGTGCTTTCAATAACTACGCACGTAACAAGAACCAGAATATCCGCATCATCAAAACTATCTACTATCTCATGTCTTTCACTTACGATGTCTTCCATGATTCTTGCTTCACCATAATTCATTGAGCATCCGTGTGCTTCAAAGTAAACTTTCATCATAACATATTTGTTTTCTGAATATAAAGTTATTCCTCAATCTTTTTCACTTTTTGTCAAAATCTTGATATCATCTCTACCTTTATTTTCTTGATTAAAATATTTTCTTTTTCGCTTTTGTCAAAACCTCAGCATTTTTTCCAACAAGAATGTCATCCTCTATTCTCACACCAAATTTTTTAGGAAGATAAATACCAGGCTCAACAGTAAAAACATTTCCTTTTTCAATTCTTCCCTTAACATTACACGCAATCCTTGGTTTTTCATGAACCTCTAAGCCAATGCCATGACCTGTTGAATGAACAAAATACCTTTCATAGCCGTACTCTTTGAAGATTTCTCTAATCAGTTTATCAATCTCACTAATTTTTTTACCAACCCTGACGTTTTTTATTGCTTTTTCCTGCGCTTCTAAAACAATGTTGTAAACATCAATCATCTCCTCAGAAACATTTCCAACAGGAAATGTTCTTGTTATGTCTGAACAGTAACCATCATAGTAAACACCAAAATCACAAATCATCATACCATTTCCAAGTTTTTTGTTTATGTTATCATGATGTGAATATGATGAGTTTTTACCAGATGCAATAATTGTCTGAAAAGAATTGCACTGCGCTTTTTGCCTTAAGGCATAATCCAGCTCATTTGCAACCTGAATCTCTGTTTTGTTTTCATCAATTATTTCCTCCAAAATATTTGCACCGTAGTCAGCAATTCTGCATGCCTTTCTTATTCTTCTTATCTCCTCCTTGTCTTTTTTCATTCTCATATTGAAAATAAAATCATCCTGCTTTGCTTTTACATCTTTTATCTTTTGTTTTGTATCAACCATTATCTTGTTTGCATTTATTTTTTTCAAAACATTTTTCAGAACACCATCCAAGTTTTTTCCATCATTTTTTATATTAGGATAAGGGCAGAATACCTTCAGATTTTTTATAGTACATTTATCCCTTGCCCTGAACTCCTCAAGAGAAGATGCGACTGCAATGTTTTTCCCTTTTCTTGGAATAATAACACAGCTCACAAGCGGGAAAGATGGTATGTCTGAGCAGCAGAGATACCTGATGTTCCCCTCATTTCTCACAACAAAGGCATCAAAGTTTTCGTCATCTATTTTTTCTTTTATCTTTCTCCAGCGTTTCTCATACATAATAATAAATAAGGATTCAGGGAATATATGTTTTGCCATACTTCATTTCTATTAACCGTGTTCCAAACACCAAATATCTTTAAGGTACTACCCTTTTTTGACATAAATTTGAGTTAATGTTCCCCTATCACTACATCTATGCTTGACCGTCTCATTCCTTTATTTATCATGTCTTTTCCTAAATCCTTAATCTCCTCAATATGTTTTTTTGATACATCATAACTATTCATTAATGTAACAGTTCCTTTGATGAATTCATCTACTTTCTGGGGCGGTATCCTATTTTTTCCTCTAAATGTTTCACAAATTGTAATCCTCAAGCCGCATTTTTCCATCAGTTTTTTCCAATACATAATTTCTTGATAATCCTCAAATCTACCAATACTATGCATTGCTTTAGACCATATATTATCCTGTCTCCTGTTAATATCCTCCTGGCCGGGCATTGGCTCAACTATCATAATTTTTCTAGAAACCCTGGCCATTTCTGAAACAACATTCAAATGCAATCTTGGATTAATCTCATGGAGAGTGAAAAAAGCAACTGACAAAACAAAAACAGAACTTTTAAAAGGCAAATGCAGTGCGCTACACTGAATTAATATGTTACCAAGATTTTTTTGTTTTATCAAATTATTTAAATCAGAATCTACTGCTACAACCTTAGCACCTAGTTCAATGAGTTTTCTGGTGGAGAAACCTTTATCACCAACACCCATATCAAGCGTTAATCCTTTTTCTATTTTTGGAAGAGACCATATTTTTTGATCTATCATTTTTTGCTCTTTTTCATATTTCATCCTTCTCATCGTTCTAATCATCTCATCATTCTTTTAATAATATCTGGAATTTTGTCAAGTCTATCAGTGATGAAATCAGGACAATCACATGAGGTATTTACATGATCGTTTGAGAAAAGTATTGCTTTCATTCCAACATTTTTCCCTCCAGCAATGTCCCTGTCCATTTTATCACCAATATAAATTGATTCGTTTCCAGTACATTCTGCTTTCTCTAGCGCTGTGTTAAATATTCTTTTATCCGGTTTTCTGAAACCTGCTTCCTCAGACGTCGTAATAGAATCAAACAGGTTCATGATTTCCAATGCGTTTAATTGGTCAAAAAGGTAATCGGTATCAATATCAGAAATCATCCCAAGATGAAAATTGTTCCTTTTAACCCATGACAATGCTTCAACAGCACCGGCATAGAGGCGCACATGTTTCCTGTGCATTTTCAGGTACTCATCCCAAAACCACTCATAATCAGGTTTTTTGTTTCTCAGTATTTTCATGAAGGCATTCATTATATTCCCTTTTCCAAATGCTTTTCTGTATTCCATTGGTGTTGGATAGGAATGCGTGTAATATCTGTATTTTTCCAATAACGCATCAATAGTTTCATTTAGATTGTATTTGTTCTTCACACTTTCCATTAAATGGTAATGCGCTTTTTCATCACTTTCAATACTCATGAGTGTGCCGCCGAAATCAAAGAAAACTGCTTTGAGCATAATAGGAAATTGGTGTAGGATGATGATAAAATTTTCCAAGCTATAATGTTTTTAACTCTTCTTCCACCTCTTTTGTTTTTTCTATGTTGTCTAACTGTTTGTATGTTGTTAAAGCCTTTTTGAAATATTCTTTTGCCTTATTCCTTTCTCTTTTTGATTTGTGCATTTTTCCATACTCAAAATATATCTGGGATAAGAATTCGATATCTTTGTTTTCTTCAGCCATGTCCATAGACTTTTTGAAATGCGACGATGCAGGCTCCCATTCTTTTCTGTTTTTGTGTATTATTCCATAGTTCAAATGACATTGTGCAAGCATCCTTTTTTCATCAAGGCGCTCAAAAATCTTTAATGCCTTATCCGTGTAGTCCATGGCTTTCTCAAGCATGCCTTTCTTTGTGTATTCTTCTGCCGCATTGCTCATCCCATAACCTGCCATTCTCACATCACCAATCTCATTGCTGATTTTTATGCATTTCTCATACCATTCTATTGACTTGTCAATATCTTTCTTTCTATCATAAACTGCGCCAAGGTTGTTGTATATTTTTGCAATTTCATGTTTGTCTCCTGTTTTGTCTGCAACGTCAAGCGCCTTCATCATTATTTCAATACTTTTGTCATATTTTCCTTTCGACCAGTAGGCAACGCCCATGGTCCTGTAGGCTTTTACCATCAGTGATATATCGCCAGTCTTCTGGCAGAAGTCAAGGCACAGTTTAAAGTCATTCATTGCATCATCAATCTTTCCTTTGCGCAGATGCACGGACCCAATACCGTAATATGCATCTGCGGTACCATGAATATCATTAATTTTTTTTGAAATCCTTAAAGCATCTTTTAGATTGTTCAGTGTTTCATCGTATTTCCCTCTTGGAAAATAGATTCTTGCTATACCAAGGTGCGCCTCAACACTCTCCTTTTCGTCACCAGCAGCAGGCTCCAGTAATAGTTTGTAATACCTCAGTGAGTCATCCCATTTTCCCATGACCTCAGAGGCTTTTCCTTTAAGGAGCAGCATGAGTAAACGCTGTTTTTGAAACTGTTTTTCATCAAGCTCTTTTAATATGTGCATAAACGCCTCTGCATATCCTGATTTTATAATACTAAAACCGTTTTTAACAGCAGTTTCTCCAGCCTTTTCATTGTTTTCTGCTTTAAGAAGATGATGCATGTATTCAATCCTAGCAGCTTCACCTTTCTCGTTTTCATAGTATTCTGCTGCAATGTTATGATAATATTTTTTGTGTTTTAGGTTCAGTCTGCTGTAGCAGAAATCCCTGAGAATCTCATGGATGTCATAAATGTTGTCCAGTCTTTGAAGCAATGATTTTTCTGTAAGACTGTCTATTGTGTCATAATCTGTGTCCTCAACAAGCAATGCCCTTGGATAAAAGGGGTATCTGAATACTGATGCAATTTCAAGCGCCTTCCTCTCAGGTTCATTTAGTCTTTTAAAGATTTCATCCCTCAAAAACTCTTCAGCTTCAATTGCTGTTTCTGGTGATATCAGCTCCAGCATAAGGGGATGCCCTTTTGTCAAAGAATAAAGTTTATCCAACCCTTTTTTAATTCCTCTATGCATAAGCAGTTTCTCACTGCTTTTTTTATCAAGCTCCTTTAATCTCATTTCCATTATATTTTTTTTCACAACAGCGTCCTTCCTGCTGTAAAATGATGGAATACTCCTGCCTATTACAATGCTTTTTGAACCTGTTTTCAGCTCCTTAAATGAGGAAAAGAAATCAACTACTCTTTTGTTTGTATTTTCAAAATTGTCAAATACAAGCAGTATGTTTTCATTCATTTCCTCCTCCAAGACTATCATTATTTCCTCAATTTTAACCTCTCCAACTTCCATGTAATTCCTCAGTTTTTCTTTCCCAATTTTTGAAAGAAACTTTGACAGTTTCGTAAGCATGCCTTCCAGGGTGCTGAAAGGATAAAACCTGTGCCAGAAAACATTTCCTTTATATCCTTCTAAAACCTTTGACACAACAGCAGTCTTGCCAACACCTGCAATGCCTTTGATGACAAGAATTCCTGCCCCTGACTCTATGAAATCTGATATTTCCTTTAACTCTTTTTCTCTTCCAACAAAATATCTAACCTCAGGTTTTCTCTCAGAAAAATCAACCTCTTTTTTAATCTCAAGCACATCCTCCAAATCAAGAAAACCATCAGGCAGAATATGCTTCAACACGTTTGTATAATTTATTTCCATTTTTCCTTTAGATTTTTTTTTCAGATAATCAACTACTTCTCCTATTTTTATCTCTCTAACCCTGTTTTTCTCCCTAACATTCAATGTTTTTTCACTAATTTCCTTTTTTAATTCCTTTGCTTTCATAATACCATCAGATGTAAGGAAATAAAAACTTCTGAATCTGCCTGTCTCAATGAGATGAAAACGCTTTTCCTCAATCAAAGCCTCTTTTTTAAGCGCTTTTAAGCCATCTGAAACAAGTCTGTGTGAAATATTTCCCTCCTCCTCCATCCCAGACTGAGAGAAAATAAGCATGGGTTTTGAAGAAATCTGCTCGTTTATGTGATCGTGCAAAATAATCAGGATTTTCTCCTTTCCAGAGAGTTTGAGCATAAAAGTAAAACAGCATTTCTGCTTAAAAAGTTTTCATGGTAACAGCAGGGTAACCTTACAGTAACATCAGGGTTCATGCTTATATAATCCAAATTACAAAGTAGTTTCTGGTGATGAAAATGCAGAACATAAATAAAAAAACGGAACAGAATATTGCTAGGGAGGCTGTTTGGATAGCATCCCTTGTCTGGAAGATGCAGCATAACACAGACCCCAGAATCCATGTTTATACAGGGGTGATGATATGACAGAGCAGACTCTCAAACATCATCCAATAATGTATTTACTTATTATTTCCACTGCCTTTCTAGTTTTGCAGTCATCCAAGACTATGGCAAATGCATCTGTTGGATGTGAACTGCAAGCGCATTCAACGGAAACCTGGAGCGGCATTATTATCATTAATGAAACAAAAACAGTACATGTTTGGGAATCTGTGTTGATTGAGCCAGGGACAGTTGTTAAGTTGTGTGAAAACACGAGTATAAATGTTAGGGGAAGACTGATTGCGGAGGGGGAGGAGGATAACATGATTATTTTTACACATAATAATAGCAATGAACATTGGGGGAACATTAACTTTGAATACCCCAATACAGGTTCTATACTAAAATATTGTAGTGTGGAATATGGAGATGGAATTCGCTGCAAAGATTCCTCCCCAATAATCTCCTACTGCATCATCTCAAAAAACAGGGATGGCATCTCCCTTTATGAATCATCATCCCTAATCACCCATAACACATTATCCTATAATTATAACAGCGGTATTTTGTGTAGAGCATCCCCTGCAATAATCTCTTACAATAACATATTTGAAAACAATGGAAATGGGATTACATGCATATTCCGCATACCTTCAAAAGATTTGCCAAAAATAAACTATAACAACATATACAATAATAGTGGATATGGAATAAACGCCGATGACTCAACATTGGTGCTGAGGAAGGTAAATGCAACACATAACTGGTGGGGTAGCATTGATGGTCCAAGTGGCATAGCAAGTGGTTCTGGTGATGAAGTTAGTAAGCATGTGGATTATAGTGAATGGGAAACAAAAGAAATAGGGAAGGATGATACAGATACACCCTGTAAGAACATAACGATTGTTTCTGAAAGCGAAGACAGTAATGAGAGTTGTAAAGCAGATGATTTTAATAACACCAGCATACCAAATAACAAAAATGATCAAGTATATCTGAATAACTTTCAGGAAGAAAAAAAGGTTATACCGAGTTCTGAGGCAGTATATTTACTAGCAACACTAGTAATATTTTCATTTTACTTGAAGAGATGGAAAATTTACGGTCATCAAAGTATATATGATGACAAAAGGAGTGTGAGAACATGAACAATGAGGGAAGTATATATGAGAAGATAATTAGTGAGAGAAGGAAACAGAAAATTAGGACTGGTGCTGTAATAGGGGTTGTCCTCATGGTTTTGATAACAGCGGTATTAGCAGCAGTATCGTATGTGTGGGTAAGCGGATTTATGGGGGCGGGTGGCGGTGCTGCGCCAGCCTGGTACAAGCAGGAGGTACCTGCCGAGCCTGAAAGCATGGTGATAGGGGCTGTGCTTGACTGCAAGTATGTGAGAATAGAGGATAAACAAGTGCCTGTATATACCCTGCATTACAATGCCGAGTTTATATACAACAACCCTAATAGGGCAAATGCATATATTCCACTGCCCAGCGGCTCCGTTGAAAACCTTGCTGTGAAACTAAACAATGTTTTGATAAAGCCAAATATTCAGACATACAAAATAGTTTTGGACCTGCCTGCTGGAGAAAACACTGTGTGCATATCATATACTACAAGAGGCTCATATGAGTATTCCCATTCAGTGCCAAAAGGCAGACTCATGGAAAAGTTTTACATGAAACTTGAGATTAAAAACATAAAATATGAAGGAAGTTTGCCTGATAACTGCTTGGAACCTGACAATAAATACATCGATGGTGAAATAACTGTGTTTGAGTGGGATAAAAAGGATGCTGTTCTCAGGAAGGAAATAATAGTTGAACTACCTGAATGGAAAAACCCGTTTGACACATATTTGTCATTGCTGCCCTGGATGTTCCTCCTATTATTCCTCCTTGGTTTATTCTACTATGAGGCGTTCAGGAGAACAAACATGCAGTTGAACATTGAATCCTTTGGATTCCTGATAGTACCATTCATGCTTCTAATGCTCTCAGTACCTGCTCTTATTGTTTACATTGGCGCAGAATACGCTACAGGTTTTTCTTTAATGTTTGCTGTTGCAGCAATGTTTGTGATAAAGAAAAAAGTGGTCATGGTATCAAAAGCATTCTTTGAAGTTTTCCTTCTTCCTGCACTTGCATTAACCTCTGTCTGCGCATTTGTTACTGTTTCAGCACCATACGGTGTGACAATAGGAATAGCATGCATTATCTTATCATTGCTAGTTGCAGTTAAGTTCTTCAAGGAGAATAAAGGTCCGAAGGAAAAAATATCCATTGACAGCCTCCTGATGGGGATTAAATGCTTATCTGATGAAAAAAAACAGGTTGAAACAGTGCTGGAAAAGGAAAGAAGGGAAAAAGACCTGTTGAAAGAAAGAATAAAGAAAGGGGTGTTCGCAAAAAATTTCTGCCCATACTGCAAATCCAGCGTGAAACCAGATTTTGACTTCTGCCCAAAATGTGGAAAGGAGATAAGGTACATAGAGAAATGTGAGTCATGCGGCTTGCTTGTTCATTCAGGAATAGGGTCATACTGCCCTAACTGCAGTGAACCTTTAAAGAAAGGGTTAAATGCGGGTATGAACCTTGCTTCTATGGAGGGACATTATGGCAGAACTGGAGAAATGTAAGTACAGGGTCATAGGCGTGAAAGGCATATTCTGCTCAGGAGGAAGCATTGAGAAAGAAATGGTTGATGTGAAAACCTGCTCCACATGCATGATTCCTTCACTGGCAGAAGAAATAAACTGTGTTTTCCTTGACGCAAGAAGAATAATGGAAAGCACGCTTCCTGGTGTTGTCAGGGAAATGCACAGCTATCATATGACATGCGCGCTTGGCAATGAATTGAAACTCACAAACAAAGGTATTTGCATGAAATGCCCTAACAGACATAAGGCTGTACAACCTGATATTAGGTCAGACTTTGTGGGAAGAGGAAACGAACTTGCGGAACTAAAAAAATATCTGGGGCTTATGCTCAATTACAATGGAAACACTGTAATGGTAAGCGGGGAGCTTGGCGCTGGAAAAACCAGGCTTGTTAATGAGATGAAAAAATATGCTATCCTGCGCAATGTAAGATTTTTGAATGGCAGAGCTCTTTATGCCGAGAAACTAACACCCTATCTTCCGTTTAAGGAAATACTCAGAGCATATGTTGATGAAATAAAAAAATCTGGAAGTGCCCAGGCAATCAATGATATTTTATCCGCAGGAGAAATATCCGAGATTTTACCACTGGGTTTGCTGTCAGGCTCTGTTTCAAAAACAAAGGATGTTCAAACCGGAAGGGAAAGAATGTTTGAAGTTTTTTACAATGTTGTCGTAAAAATGGCTGAGGAAAAACCATTAATACTGTTTATAGATGACCTGCAGTATGCTGATGTTTCATCACTGCATCTTCTTCACTACCTTTCAAGAAACATTAAGAGCAGCAGAATCATGCTCATAGGCGCATACAGGCCTGAGGAGATAGTAAATGCTGATAACCCGCTTTCTGAGACTCTGGAGAGAATGGATGCCGAGCGTTTGTATCGTACCATAGAAGTAAAAAGACTTAATGTAGATGATGTGAAAGAAATGATAGGCTCTATAACTGACAAGGATGTACCCGATGATTTCATAGATTTTATTTACGATAAAACAAATGGTAACCCATTATTTATTGAAGAAATCATTAAGTCCTTCCCACCTGAAGTTAAGAGCCTGTCACCTGATAAAATACAAAAAATGCCTGACACAATAACGGATTTGATTAACAGGAGAATCGGACGCTTAGAGGAAGCGAGCAGGAATTTATTATCATATGCTGCAGTAATAGGTAGCAAATTCTCCTATGATACACTGCGAGATGCATCAGGTATTGATGAGGAAAAACTTGTTGGAACACTGGAATCTTTGATTAACTTCAGAATAATATATGAGGACCCTACTATTTCCGGGCTTTACTATTTTAATCCTCCTATAATAAAAGAGGTGGTGTGTGCTGGGTTGAGTGAAAAAAGAGCAGATCTGCTGCATAAAAGGGCTGGGGACGCACTTGAATCCTGCATGGAGAAAAACCTTGGTGTTCTTGCATACCATTTCTCAAAAGCCAGGGAATATGAAAAGGCACTGCACTACTCTGAATCTGCCGGGGACAGGGCAGTCTCATTATTTGCTCCAAATGAGGCAATGAAATACTATGAAACAGCGTTAAACTCGGTTGAAAAACTTGATGGAAAAACCTCTGAAAAAACAGGACTTTTGAGCAAGCTAGGGCGGGTATACTTCACGGTTGGGGAATTTGATAAATCAATAGAGACGTATGAAAAACTGATAGCGCTCTGCGTCAGCTCGGATGACAAAAAACTTTTAGGAGGGGCATACCTGGCCATTGGTGAAATTTATGCTATAAGGGAGGAATGGAAAAAATCATTGGAATACTACAACGCAGGCATGCGGGTTTCTGAAAAAATGAAAGACATTGTGGGCACGGCTGAGGCAAAAAGAGGAATAGGAATGGTTTACTGCAGGGCAGGTAAATACAATGAGGCATTGATGTGGCTTAAACAGAGCCTGAACATTAATGAGCCTTCATTTATTGCGCACATCAGAATGGACATTGGAACGGTTTACTGGTATCTTGGAAGGTATGAGGATGCTGTTGAAAACTATGAAAAAAGTCTGAAATATTTTGAGGAAATGAACAACAAGCCCATGGTTTTGAGGGCTATGATAAACACTGGCGCGGTGTACACAAAAAAAGGCGAATCAGAAAAAGCAATCGCCTGCTATGAGAAGGCTGCTGAATTATCAAAAACAACCGGTGAGCTCAGACTTAACGGCTATGCGCTGTCAGATGCTGCAGAGGACCTTATCAAAACAGGGAAAATAGAAAAGGCATTAAACTACTCTAAAAAGTCAATGGAAATATTTGAAAAAATAGGTGAGAAGCACATGATTGCAAACACACACATGGTTTACGGCACCGCATACAAATGCAGAAAGGAATGGGAAAAATCAGAGGAGCATTTCAGAAAAGGAATCCAGACAGCAGAGGAAGCGCATGATTTAGACATGCTCTCCCAGAATTACATGCAGTACGCGCTCATGCACAAAGAAAAAGGAGACAGGGGAAATGCATTAAAATGTTTTCAGAAAACATTAGAAGTATGCAAGAAACTTGGAAGCAGGGAGCTGATGGAGAAGGCTGAAAAGGAAATTGAAAAACTGAGTGGAAAGAGATATTGATAAGAAAAATTGGTTTTTAGTGTTAGTCGTCAATTTTCACTGTTGTCCCAGAATATATTTCATCACCCCATGTTTTTATGAAGTTTGCATTACACTCAAAGAAATATTTTTAATACAGTATGTCTATACCTATTCTGGTGACTTAAATGAAAGTAGGAAATGCAGCGCCTCTTGGTTTAATGGGCTTTGGGATGACAACGGTGTTGTTGAATCTGCATAATGCAGGGTTTTTTGCTCTTGGCAGCATGATTCTTGCCATGGGAATATTCTACGGAGGTCTTGCACAGATTTTTGCAGGAATACTAGAGTTCAGGAAAGGAAACACTTTTGCTACAACAGCCTTTTGCTCTTATGGGCTGTTCTGGCTGAGCCTTGTAGCGCTTATCCTCCTGCCATATAGGGGTTTAACCACTGCTTCTGAGGAAACTGCGATGGCATCATATTTTTTCATGTGGGGTTTGTTTACATTCATTATGTTCTTCGCAACACTGAAAACAAACAGGGCTTTGCAGTTTGTATTCATGAGCCTGGCAATACTTTTCTTCCTTCTATCAGGTGCGCAGTTTATACCTGAGCTCACAAAAATAGCAGGATATGAGGGAATAATATGCGGTTTTTCTGCGGTTTATCTTGCACTTGCTGAGGTTTTGAATGAAGCGCATGAGAAAACTGTTTTGCCAATATTCCCTGTTAAACCCTAGGATCGTTAATGGAAATAAAAACACTAACACAGGATGATTATGACATAATTATTGACCTGTGGAAAATGGCAGGGTTGTCCTACAGGCCAAATGGAAGGGATTCCAAAAAAGAGATATGTAGGCATTTCACGGAAAAGCCAAGGGCTTTTCCTGAAATCTTACGGAAAAAAACCAAAAGGTTTTTTTCCTAAGATATTAGGAATTTGCAAGCAAATTCCGTAATATATTAGGAAAACGCTGAAAGCGTTTTCCGTAATATTAGGTTGAAAAAGAAAAACTCATTTGAGACAAGAATTGCGATAGTCCCTAAACACAATGAGATTGCTGTTGGAACACTAAAATCCATATTGAGACAGGCTGGCTTAAGAAGAGAAGAATTTTTACAACTAATAAAATAAATTATCCTCTAAACCCTATCCTTTTACTCAGCATTCTCGGAAGGGGCAGAGGCGCATAGGGATAATCCTTTAGTTGTTTTTCAACCTCTTTTTTCAGTTCCTCAATAGAATAATTTTTCATCTCACCAATTCTTTTTCTCACAGGAAGTGTTTTTGATTTTTTTTCTTTTTCACCATAAACAACAATCATAGGTATCCATTCCATTTCTGCATCCCTGATTTTTTTACCGAGCTTTTCATCCCTGTCATCAATGTCTATTCTTGCATTCATCTGGTCTGTGATTTTTTTGCAGTCCTCCAAAAATTCGTCTGAAACAGGGATAATTCTTACCTGTGTTGGTGCAAGCCAGAATGGAAGCTCTGGTTTTTCCATTTTCAAGGCGTTTTCAAGTATTGTGTAAATCCATCTTTCAATTGATCCTATTGATGAATGACATATTATGCATCCTTTCTTTTTCCCGTCATTGTCAGAATATACTATGCCGTATCTTTCAGCATCCTCAATATCAAGCTGGATTGTTGAAAGCTGAACATTCCCCCCAACACTGTCTATGCCCTGGAACTCGTGTTTTGCAACCCAGTAATGCTTTTTACCGGATAAAACCTCAATCAGCGCAGGTTTTTTCGAGTATTTCAAAAGCTCAACAATTTTGTTTTTGTATTCTTCATAGTATTCCTTCACAACCCTGAAAACAACAGCATACTCGGCACCTGTATCATCTGCTAAATCAGCATAGTTTTTGTACAATGCTATGAACTCATCCCATCCCTGCTCCAGGTCTCTTGTAAATGAATGAATATCAGGCATATGAAAAGCCCTGAGTCTTTTTAAACCTGAAAGTTCCCCCCTCTGCTCGTATCTGAAACTGTTTGTGAGCTCATACATTCTGAAAGGAAGTGACTTGTAACTGATTTTTGCATCCTTCATCATTCTGAACAAACCAAAATCACCAGCAAATCGTAAAATAAAATCTCTTTTTTCCTCAGGTGTTTTAACAGTGTAATGCCTGGAATGGAATGATTTTGTTTGAGCCTTTATGTCCTCCTGTGCCCAGTCATAAAGTATTGGCGTCTCAATTTCCATGCATCCAAGTTTTTCAGCTGTTTTATCAGCCCATTTTTTAAGAAGGTTGAAAACAAGCGCGCCTTTCGGGTAAAACCTGAAATGTCCGGGGTCGGAGGCTATTTCATAGTCCACAAGTTCAAGTCTCTGCATGGTCTTTATGGACGGCGGCTCCTTTGATGATGGTTTAATCTCAGCCTGAATATATTTTTTTAATGCCTGTTCAGGTATCTTTTCATCATCAGGATTTTCAAGATCAATTCTTGTTTCTTTTCCATCAGGTGTGAGAATGTAGTAGTCACTTTTTATTTTACTCACAACCTCCTCCCTTGTTACTTTTTCTTCAGATGTAACAATTCTTGAAAGCTCAGATAAAGGATGGCCTTTGCAACTGATTTTGAATGATTTATACCAGCCGAATGGGGCCCTGACAACACTATAACCCTTTAGTGATTCCTCCATTTTTGTTAAAATGCTTTTAGCATTTTCGGGTGATGCAAGAGAGGACGACAGATGCGCATAGGGATAAATCACAACCCTTTTTGTTTTTACTTTGCCTGAAACATCTTTTATTTCCCTAACAGCGTTTTTAACAACGTCATCTGGATTTTTTTCGTCGTTTTTTTCAACAGCGGTGAAAACAACAAGACATTCCTCAATCCTGTGCTTTTTTTCCTTTACCTCCTCAGCAAACCTTAATTTTTCTTTTGCCTCATACTCAAGGTAATCTGAATGAATGAATAATAGTTTCATAAATGGTAAAACATATTACGGGTATTTATCTGTATTTGTCATAGCATACAATTTCATCAAGGTTCTTCCTTGGTCTTCTATCAGGGTTTTCATCAGGAAATCCTATCGGTGTTAATCCTACAACCCTCACATTTTTTGGTATTTCCAAGACTTCTTTGACTTTTTCCTCCTTGAAACTGCCAATCCAACAGGTGCCCAGCCCTTCAGAGGCTGCTGAAAGCATAAGATGATCAAATGCTATAGCCAGGTCAACAGTCCAAGAGCCCATGTAGCCCCCCATGTATGCAAAGCATTCATCCTCAAGGGCACACCCAGCAATTATGATTGGCGCCTCAGCAATGAATTTCTGGTTGTTGCACGCTGGTATGAGTTTTCTTTTAATTTCCTCATCCCTCACAACAACGAACTTCCAGGGCTGCAAATTTTTTGCCGAGGGCGCAAGCCTCATGGCATTCAAAATATTTTTCAGTTTCTCTTCAGGTATCGGTGTTGGTTTGTATTTCCTTATGCTTTTCCTGTTCTTTATTGCCTCATACACATCCATATTCTCACTCCATCAATAATTTACTGACAGTAATAAAAGCATTCTCAACATTTTCCCCTGTCTTCGCAGAGGTGAAAAGGTACTGCGCATTAAATTCTGATGCAATATTTTTTATTTCTTCTTCATCAAAAGCCCTGTTAGGTAAGTCTATTTTGTTTGCAAGAAAAACCAATGGGATCTCTCCTGTAACCTTAAAAACAGCGTCTCCCCAGCTTGGGATATTTTCAAGTGTTTCTTTCATTGTAACATCACATACGACAATAGCTGCCTCTGCGCCTCTGTAGTATACTGAATGCGCTTTACCAATACCTTTCTGGCCTTCAATATCCCATATCATCAATGTAAGATTTACATCATGCATGAGGTATTTTATATTCATAACCTTTTTTGTGATTTTTGCACCAATGGTGTAGAGGTACTTGTCATCAAATGTGTCATACACATATCTTCTTATAAGGCTTGTTTTTCCAACAGCAGGGTCGCCAACAAGGCATATTTTTTTCATTATCCTTTTCATTTTTTTCATTCTAACCTCTTTTTTTATTTTTTCTATTCTCTGCCTGCATTTTTTCTCATCATCAAACCTGCCAAGTGCTAGAAGTACACCCCCTTTCTTGCTAAGTGCATCAATGGAGTCAGGATTGATTTCTATGGCTTTATCAAAACATTTTAATGCCTCATCAAACCTATGAATATCTGAAAGCACAAACCCTTTTGTAACCCATACCTCCCCATTTTCAGGGTCTATCTCTAGAATAGCGTCGCAGCATCTAATTGCTTCAGCCTGCTTGTTTTGCATAAGCAATGCCGCCTCTTTTCCTTTCCATGCCGTTATGTATTTCTCATTGATTTCTGTTGCCTTTGTAAAACATTTGATTGCCTGATCAACCTTTCCAAGAAGCAGTAATGTATTTCCTTTTTCATTGTAGGCCTCAGCATATTTCGGGTTGAGCTTTATAGCCTTATCAAAACATTTAAGTGCATCCTCATGTTTTTTTGCCTGCACAAGGAATCTACCTTTGGTCAGGAAGGCTATCTCATCCTCTCCCATTTTCTCCTCTCATATCCCCCTGTTAATTGTTTTTGGGGTATTTAAAATAATGGGTTAAACACCCCTCATCACAGTATTTTTCACATATTTTTTTGCTTTTTCCACCATTTTCTCAAACACCTCCTTTTCATAGGGTGTAATGTTTCTCAGTTTTTCATCCATAGCATTTTTAGGCACAAACTGCTGCAACACATATTTTTTTGCCCCTTTCACAGCCTTAACAATATTCTTAACATCAGATTCATCTGTTATGCCTGGTACAGCAGTTGTCCTGAACTCATACTCTATTTTAGAATTCATTATAATCTCTATGCTTCTTTTAATAGACACAACGTCGACCTTTACACCGCATGCACTATCATATTTTTCAAATGATGTCTTCATGTCCATAGCAATGTAGTCAACGAGTTTTTCATCAATGAGTTTTTTAATCATCCCTGGTTTGCTTCCGTTTGTATCCAGTTTTACAAGGAAACCCATGTCCTTGATTTTTTTAATAAACCCTGGTAAATCCTCATAGATTGTTGGCTCACCACCGGTTATGCAGACCCCATCAATAAAACCTTTGTGACTTAGCAAGAATTTTTTTATTCTCTCAAAATCTACTTCCTCAAACTTCTCTGGATGCTCAATAAGCTCCCAGTTCTGACAGTAGAGGCATCTGAAATTACATCCCGGCGCAAAAAGCGTTGTAACAATTTTTCCATCCCAGTCAAGGAATGATGCCTCTATCATCCCTTTAATCTTCATTTTACCATTCCCTTTAACTCTTTTTTTGCTAGGAGTATGGAGTCCCATTTTTTTATCTCATTTTCATCATCATCAACCAAAACAATTGATGGCGTTCTTGTTACCTGATGAAAACTCGCCTCAGCCATGCCATCAACACCCTCCACATCATATTCCTTAACAGTTAAACCACTGTTTTTGCATATCTCCTTTGCTGTGATACATTTCTGGCATCCATGCTTCCAAAACAGCTTCACAAACATAGATGCTTTAATGTATTATGAATTAATAAGTGTTATCTATGTTTTCGACAAATT
>Ga0210056_1000794_pt1 | contig 27107 bp, 19 predicted proteins | sample CryGeyCG2014_080_2_FD_183965 | JGI IMG/M metagenome (GOLD analysis project Ga0210056, IMG submission 183965) | Groundwater microbial communities from aquifer - Crystal Geyser CG07_land_8/20/14_0.80 (SPAdes) (version 2) | ecosystem: Environmental > Aquatic > Deep subsurface > Groundwater | place...
CGTTCTTTATCATCGTTTAATCTATACCACAAATCTCCAGACTTTGCCATCAATGGGTCCTTTTTTATTTTTATAGGTTACTATCTCTCTCGGTGCGGCCAATTTTCCTCCCGGTTGGCAACATGGTGTATAAGAACGGTCAACCAGTTCAGAAAGGCTTCGCACTCCCCGTATCGCTTGCGGCCATACAGGGCGCGGCCGATATGCCAGTCGGATGTGTGGAGAAGCTTCATTCTTCTCCCTCTTGCATGGTTTTGCCTGTCATGCCTGCACCAGAAAGATCATTTGTCTTCTTTCCACGGACCCATAGGCGGCCAGGACTTGACGAAGGATTCACCCTGGACCAACGCTCTAACAGGCGGCATAACAAATGTCACGATGAAGGTTATAATCTCGGCAAGTTTAACGTCTACCGACAACCCCGCCCGGTTCAAAAATCCGTGCCACTGGCGGAGCTTCTGACCGTCTGTTGAAAACTCTGCTGTCAATGCCAGGGGTATATCAGACGGTAAAGGAGTATTCCTGCGCTCAAATGTCCTTGCCATTGCATTTGCCAATGTCGGCCCATCAAAATTTAACAGCCGCCCGATCATCCATAGGTCATGAAAATCCTTCATGCGGCTGTTGGCAATACCAAGCTGCACCATTGCCTGAAATTTTTCGGCAACCACCGTTTCCCGTGGGTAGACTCGCAGATGCGGCATAGGCAGGTCAAGCAGGGTCGGAAAATCAGATGAAACGGCATCAGGGGTGACCACATCCCCAAAACCTATGTCCACCTGCACATGAATGCGCGCACCGTCCAGATCGGCATTGAATCGCAATCTGAAGCCTCCATATTCCATCTCGTCCCTGATAATCTCGGCCTGCACGCTTTCCAGGTCGAAACGGACACCGTCATCTTCCACATCTGTCAGACAAACGGCACGGATCGTCCCGATAAGCGTCTCAATGTCGCTTTCGCCGAAACCGAGGAGATCAATATCATGAGTTTGACGATAGGACTGTATCCCCCAGAGAGGAAATAGCATCGCCCCCTTCAGGATAAATCGGTCGCGATATTCTGATCTACCAAGTCGGTAGAGAAAACGCTCCAGCCCATAACGGGTCAGCATAAGATTAAAGTCGATCCGCTTTTGCCTGGCCTGATTGAGTAGTCGCTGCCTAACAGATGCGGCTATGTTTGCTTTTCTTGCTTGCATTATATGGTCATGGCATCCAGGTACGGCCGCATCACGTTGTTCACCCGGCATATTTTCGCGTAATACCAAAGTTCGTCCATAGTGCAGCGACGGGTTTTCAGGCATTCACGCAGGGATTCAAGGGCGACATCCAGCCCGATTTTGTTCCGGTATTTGAAGCAGTCGGCTACTGTCTTGGCCGGATTGTAGACCTTGATCGTCACACCATTCACCTTGTGTCTCTCCACCCCTTCACTGAAGGCTTGACCGGAGAATCGAGCAATACGGATCGGCAGGTCGGTTTGAGGTTTACGCGCCTTCACGTCAATCGCCAGCCAGATCTCAAAAGGCGCCTGTGTAGTCAGGTCATGATAGCGCAGGGCGGAAAGGAGGCAGACAACCCCATGCGGTACGCGCTTGCATACCTCCGTCATCGTCATCTGTTCGTTCGCGGTTGACTTTGCCAGGCAGTATAGACCGTGGCCGACCCGCTCTACATGCCCAGCACGGTGAAGACGTTGGAGTGCAGTACGCGGAATTCCATACTGCTCAAGATCATGTGGACGAAGTACTCCCTTCTTTCTCACAAGATCGATGACTTTTTTCTTCTGCGCCTGATTCTGTCTCATAGAGATTCCTTGTTACGAAGTGTCGGTATCTGTATATATATACCGACACTTCGTAACAATCAACTGAAAAAGCTTTAGGGTAGGTTACTATAACTCTCCATGTGGTCAATTTACCTCCCGGTTGGCAATACCATGTATAAGGATGGTCAACCAGTTCAGAAAGACTTCGCACTCCTCGTATTCTTGCAGTTATAAAGGGCACTGCTGATGTAGCAGTCGTAACCTGAGAACATAATACAGATTTTTGATAGGTATCCGAATATCTGGATTATTTATTAAAGTCGAGAATTTGGGGAAATGCGTTTACATAGCAGATTTCTTTTGGTAATTTATAATGGACACTTTTTCAGATCCACCCTAAAAGTTTTAGAGTCAAGGGCTTCGTCAGGAATAGATGAATACGGGGTTATTCTTATGGTTGATTGGTTTTGCTCAAGGTATTCGACGTTCCATAACTGCCACTCATATCCTCCTTGGTCCCGTCCCAAGTACTCTTTATACTGCCTGGCAGTAAGTTCTATGACGGTTCCTCTGCTCAAGTGCGCTTTCAATTCAACGCGAAGCTCCTTAGAATCCTTTTTAGCTCGAAGATCAAATCCGGGATTTTCTTGAGACATCTCTTCGACCTTGTAGCCCTGCTTCTCAAGCTCGCGTCTTGCGAAGGTTCTGCTGAGGTTTTCCAAATCTTGTTTCTGATTCTTCGATAGTGCTGTGGAAGCCTGCTGTGAAGGATCCCTGTGCCCATCATCCCCGTCACCAACCGGAAGAATGTTCTTAGGAGTTCGGTCAACCTCATATTCTGCTTGCGAATCCTTCAGTGAAATCGATGTTCTGCTTTCTTCAGAAGGCTTATGGTCTGAGGGCTGTTTTCCTTGGTCGACCGTATCTTCTTCCGGTTTACCATGCGCCAATGTATCTTGAGATGTGGTAGTGCTGGGCTGATCCTTTGCCGTTGCTTCCATTTTCTGTTCAGTCTTTTCAGTAGGTTCGAAAGTAATGGTCACTGTCTCCATTGGTAAATGTCTACTATACTCGCTTAAACGCGGGTTAATGTCTGCATCCGCAAGGCCTTTTGCCGAAAGCTTGGCTCTTCTTTCCCCATTACTCTTGCATCGTAAAAGATTCTCATAGAAATCCGCTTCGGATCGAACCTCAAGGGCATCCGCGAGGGCTTGCGCCAAAGCTGGCTCGCCGACATCAGCCTTACACAAGAAAATTTCGCTTTTATTGATGACGTAAGGCCGCTCTACCTGCCTTGAGTTATTATTCAATTTCAAAACAACAGACAATTCCTCGACGACCCGGACCAGCAAAGATTCCAGTCGCCTTTTCAACTTTCCTTCGTCTTGCTTTGCTTGAGCCAGTCGCCAGGCAAAAACATAGGGCAGAGTTTCTTGAAAATTGGATCGCAAATCTCCAGAAAGCTCCTGTCTGATCTCGGGGATTTCGGATAATTCTTCGACGCTTTGTGATAACGCGCATATCGTGAAGTATTTTCCTGCCGCGACCTTCAAGCGCGAAGGCAAGTCCGCCAACCACTCGTCTTCTGCGAATGCTTCAGCAATCAGCCGGTCATCCGCGACATATCTGGACTGATCCTTGACGTACTTCCATTCGCTGCCTTTTCGACATAATATCGGGCAGGACTCGAAGCAATTCTCTGGAAATTCCCCATTATCGCTTGCGACATCAAGACATGCTTCGTACCATTTCATTACTCTATTTCTGAGGCTCTCGTCAGAACCTATCTTTTCTGCTGGAGCAGCCTGCGGTATCCGATTTGAAAGAATCTCCATCCACTCGTCAAGGGTCAACTGATCAATACGCGTTCTTAGTCCGGCAACATCGACCAACCATTTCCTGACAACCTCCAGGTTTTTCCCGTAGACGTCGAGGTTTGTGACCGGCAACAGGTCACCGATGGAACGATCTGTATGCTTGTCTGGCAACCAACATTCTAAGAGAGGGGCACGCAAGGTTTTCCGCAACGGAAGGTTCAATAACCGACACACCTCGTACCACCATTTTGCCTTTATTTCCCAAGAACGGTAGACTCGCTCCCTATCATGAGCACCATAAGCGTAGACTTTGCTCTTTGCTCGGTAGTAAGAATTCCAGTTATTTGCTACCAAAGAAACCAGTGCGGATGCCTTTGACACATCAAGTGCTTTTACCGTAATTTGGTCAAGCCTCTCGATACTTTTCACTTTCTTAACGGCTCTCCCATCATAATTTTCATATAACTTTTGCAGGTGCGCCTTCCAATCTTCACAGTCCTGATTCATCTGCCATACATATTTTTCAGTTTTTTCTTCGATGACGCGCGGGCAATCCACGACTCCGAGCCATGCCAGCACGGCACGTTGAATTTCGATTGACTGTGCCGAATCTAACAGTGAAACCCAGGGTATGTTCGGATTTCCCCTATAGAGACAGGCAAGGGTTTCATTATTCCAATGTTCACCGAAATATGCAGTCCCCGCTTTCGTCCAGATTATGCCCTTGGACCCTTCATACGCCGCAGGGACAGGGCATCGCTGCAAATCTTTTGCAGGCTCGGCGATTTCATACCAATCCTGCTGGAGAATATAGTTTAGGAATCGGCCAGGGTCTCCCTCATTATCTTCCCAATATTTTCCAATGGCTTGGACAACGGCGCGTTGAATAACATCATTGCCCGGTTTTTTAATTTCAAGATTCTTCAGAAGATTCAACACAGGCGAGTTTGCCGGATCAGACTTATCCTCTGTCAGCACAGCAACGCGGTCCCGGAACCAATCGTCAAGAAAAGTCAGGGGCAGCCAATCGGGAAGGTTGTTAGGTGCCTCGTCGTCTCTCCACGTTACAATGTGGTCCACGAGGTTCGCACATCTCTGCAAGCAGCCGCTAACAGGAACCAGGGGCAAACCTTTTGCGGCCTCAATTCGCATCTTGTTCTCATCCCCATGTGGCTTTTCCGCAACCCAAGCGGCAATCCATTCCCAGCAGGTCCAAATCCACTCCCGGTCTGCGGTTTTCGATGTGCCGTAATCCGCAATGACTTTCATCATGCCTTGATCGTGAATCTCATGGCACTTCAGGGCTTTAATGGCTTTGCGTGCTTCTTTATCGTTGTCAAACGTCTCATGCGACAGATATCGACCAAGTTCGGTAGTTTCTAACAACCGCCGCGCCCGTCCAGCATCAACACTGACTGAAATCAACTTGGCTTGGGCAATCTTTAGTCTCTGATTGCCCTTCACATTCCCAACCTTTAGATATGCTCGCGCCTTTTTAGCGATGTGTTTCCAGAGGGCCGCTGCAACAGGATGGGTATCCTTATCCTCAAACGGCAGTAGCAGCCGGAGGTGTCGGCTTGGTTCTTCGGAACTATATGTATCCTGAACAAAACCACATACATGATGGCCAAGGCGTTCAGCGACCCATTGGTTGAAGGGGTTGTTCTCTATAGGGATCAGAGCAGTGCGGTCGCTTTTAACCAGGAACTCGGCGTGCAGGAACATCCGTACCGGACCTTTTTGTTCGGTCGGATAAAAGACATGAACCGGAAGGTATTCCTTGGTTGGCACAATATAGTCGGTCTCAAATGGCGCGGCGACAAGGAAGCTTACGCCATCCTGCTTGACCCGCACCTGTTCTTCTTGACTTAAAGAACGGAGAATATCGGCGTGTGGTTTCTCGCTATGTTGCGCAACTCGCCACATTTCCGGTACCTTGCCCCGGGAGTCATTGATCTTCCAGATCGCATTCTTTTTCCTGGTCACCGTGATCCGTAGTATTGGATCTGCGTCCAGCACCTCAACATGCCGGAAAGCCATAAGGGCATGAGGCGGCCATTCTTCGAGTTGGCTTTTGATCTCTGCTATACTATCCGCTGATGCAAAAAGAAGTTTTACAACGGTATTGTAGCAGATAAGTTCTTTTAGAATCGAGTCTTGCTCTTCGGCCTTAGTCCTTGAAATGAAAAAGGGAATCCATTGATACGGAACGTACTGGTCTCCCAGGTTATTATCTCTGAGCCAGTTTCTTGTTTTCTGGGGGCAGAACTCAATTCCCTCACCATTTACCGTTAACACCTGGGGGAGTTTCGATACCTCATAAACCGCCTTAAAACCCACGCCTTTACGGCCTATCGTACCTGTAATTTTTTCCGAGAAATCCGTACCACAGATCGCCTTAATAGATTCCGACGTGAGTCCCTTCCCATTGTCCGCTACATAGACAGCATCGTCAGTAACGTGAACCTTAACCTTAGAAGCGCTTGCATCGTCACTGTTCTGGAGAAGTTCGAAAAACCACCGCCCGATATGGTCATTTGTCGCACGTTCAGCGATGTGAGTATCCCGGACAATCTGAACAGGGTCCGTTTTGTATACTTGGTACCTTATGGCACGAAATTCTTCGATGGCTTTCTCGATAGGTCCCATGATTGTCTCAATGAGGTACTTAGCAAAAAATGAAAGGTCAGGGTTCAACAACAAGGAAGAACACCCGGATTCTACCTGAATAGAAAATTAGCCGTCAATCCTTTGCACCCTTCAATCCAAATTCAATAAACCCGCCCGGCAAGTGACACCAAAGCTTTGTATTTGAAATACTGGTTCTCCTCTCTTTTCAGTTGAACATCTCTTTCAGGTCGTTACCAGTCCATTTTCTCAGGCGGCAGACAACCAAACGTTTTAAAATAGCTCATAGCTTGCCAAGGAGGAAGGGACTTCTTGCTGCACCCGCAATCATTAACTTATGACTTGTGCAGTCTTTATATTCATAAGCTCCTTGTTGCACTTCCGTTCCTTTCCGCCAATATCGCTTCCCAGCCCGGCAGATAGGCGTTCATCAGGCTCTTGAAGAGTTTGCCATGATTGGGCACCTGGAGGTGGAGGAGTTCGTGGACGATGACATAGTCTTGGAACATTCTCGGTTCCTGAAGAAGATCGGCACTGAAACAGACCCGTCCCTTGCTTGAGCATGAGGCCCATTTTTTTTTCATCTTTTGGATGCGAATCTGCGCCGGTTTCACCTTAATAATGACAGCCCAGCGGGCAACTTCAGATTTGAACTGCTCCTTGGCCATATTCATCGCTCAGGCCCATCTTCAAGTTCTCTTTCAATCTCTTCGATGCTCGGTAAGCTTGGCTTGAGATCGTCGGGCAGAGATCGGGTTATTTGCGTTTCCCATTCGGCGATCCCTATGGGCTTGCTGTATCCTCTCAGGCAATATTCTGCCACCACTTTGTCTTTCTGTTTAACCAGCAGAAGCCCAATAGTCGGCTTGTCATCCGGGTGGCGCATCACATCGTCGACAACATTCATGTACATATTGAGCTGGCTGACATGGCCAGGATCCAGATTGCCAGCTTTCAGCTCAGTCACCACAAAACAGCGAAGTTTCAGATGATAAAAGAGCAGATCGAGATAGAAATCGCTGTCGCCAAGTTCAAGATGTACCTGACGTCCGACAAAAGCAAAACCAGTGCCAAGCTCCAAAAGAAATTTTTGCACATGGTCTATCAGCCCTTGTTCAAGCTCAGCTTCCCGGCGAGGCTCAGCGGTGCCCAAGAAATCAAATACATAGGGGTCTTTGAATATTTGCCGTGCCATATCTGATTGTGATGGCGGGAGTGTCAGACTAAAATTATTGATCAGCTTACCCTGCCGCTCATAAAGGCGCAATGCTATTTGATGTTTCAGGATATTATGGCTCCAGCCGTATTGGCGCGCCTGTTGGGCATACCAAATGCGGGTGTCTGCGTCTTTCAGTTTTTCTAAAAGGGCCAGATTCTGATACCAGCTCAATTGTGCAAGAAGCTCTTGCACGATTTGCTTATCGGGCCAGGCAGAAGCAAAAGCGCGCATATATTTCAGATTACGAGGCGAAAAGCCCTTCATATCCGGGAACGCTTCCTGTAAATCATAGGAAAGGCGGTCAATTACCCGTGCACCCCACCCCTCCGTTTCCTGCTTTTCCAAAATAACTTGACCGATATCCCAGTACATAAGCACCAGTTCGGTATTTGCACTAAGCACTGCTCGCAGTCTGGTTGCCTGAATTTTTAATTTCAAGTCATGAAGCAACTCGGCATACTTCTCCGGCAAACTTATCTGAAAATCAGGCACGGGAAAGAGGACTTTCTCTCTTTCATTGCCGCGGCCAATTCGCTTATGCTTCTTAGAACTCATGCTGATCCCCTTATATTCTCGCGAATAGTTTTCTCCATGTCAGTGTTTTTCAGCCATCCACTCTCTCTAACCCCTATACCCGGCTATCGCCCTGGTTGTCGAGTTGTCTGATCATTTACGGTCCAATTTCAAGAGCTTTTCAACAATGCCCAGCATTAAATCCTTGCCGACAACAGGCAGCATCAGCTTGTATAGTTCCGCCTTGAGCTGCCTCAGTTCGGCAATGTTGTCCTTGAAATTCGGAAAGCGGAGAAAAGCGTTATTGATAATCGGCGCGAGACTTTCAAACCACCTCACGTTTTCCTGTTTGAGCAGCCAGTAAACCGTGAATGTGTTGATGTCAAAACCTGTTTCCTCCTGCCGTCTTCTGGCTTCGAGAACCTCATTGATCAGTGCCTCTATTTTCTTAAGAGCCTCAAGAGCTGTTATCTGCCGGTCATCGAAAGCCTCCTGAATGGTTTCCGCCCGTTCCCCGATGGGTTTCAGATAGGGACTGTCGTCGCCTTCATCCGCCGCCGTTTTGATGATGCTGTTGATGAGACTGATCACCTTTGTGTTGCTCGATGTTTTGCTGTCTTTCAGCACCTTCAGGGTGGTCTCATCAATCTTGACCGCCGGTGTAGCGGTCTCCAGACTGAAGGTCGCCGCCTTCTCCCTGACCAATTGTTCCGTCTTTTTGGCGATGTCGCCGTAGAACCCCGTTTTCTTTCGGAAGGCATTGCGGACGACCTGATAGAGGATCAAGAGGAGGCCGAAGTCTTCGACATAATCCCGAAGATCGGGGGAGGGAGACAGTATCTCGTACAGCGTTTCCAATTCTTTGAAGAATTTGTAAAATTCCTCTCTCTTGCTCTGATCTACAAAGGCGTCTATCGCCCTTTCGACCATTTTGTCATCGGCCTTGCCGCGGGTCAGTTCGAGGTACGGCCGGGCTTGGCCCTTCATCAATTCAATAAAGCGCGCGAGCAGGACATCAAGGTTGTTGATCACCCCGCTGACGACATCGGAATCGAAGGCCAGGGCCTTCTCCAGTTTCTCAAAGATGCCTACGAAATCAACCACCAGACCGCAGGGCTTCTTGATGTCTCCTTCTTCCTCATAGGGCCGGTTGACGCGCGCGATGGCCTGAAGAAGAACATGGTCGCGCATGGGTTTGTCCAGATACATGCAATACAAAATGGGAGCGTCAAATCCGGTGAGCAGTTTATCCGTAACGATGAAGATCTTCGGCAAGGCACTGGGCTTTGGAAACAGTTTTCTTGCCTTCTTTTCCTCTTCTGCCGTCTGCTGGTATTTGTGAACAAGAGGATATTTTTCGCTGTCATTTTGGGTAGCCGTATAAATAGCCGTTAAACATTCCGGCGGCAGGAGTTTATCGAGGGCTTCTTTGTAAAGGGCGCAGGCCTCGCGATCCACGCCAACCACAAAGGCTTTATAACCGAGAGGTTCGACATTCTCGCGAAAGTGCCCGGCAATGAAGGCTGCCACCTTATCCACACGATCCGCGGACTTGAGAAAGGTCTTGAGCTTTACCGCCCGGTCGAGAATCTTGTTCAATTCATCGACATCGCTGACACCTTCCGCCTCAACAAGGTCAAGAAATTCCCTTTCCAGTTCTTCACCGGGCACACGAATTTCGTTGGGAGCCAGCATATAGTTGAGGGGAAGCGTCGTGCCGTCCTCGATGGATTCCGAAATGGAATATTTGTCCAGGTACCCCTTGTCGTCTTCTTTCCCGAATATTTTGAAGGTTCCCTTGCCGTATGCTGTTTTGTCAATCGGTGTGCCGGTGAACCCTATCAGGGTTGCCCGCGGCAGAGCGGCAACCAGGTAGTTGCCCAGGTCTCCTCCGACCGACCGGTGCGCCTCATCCAGCATGATGATGACATTGGAGCGGGTGCAGATGTTTTTTGGGATACCTTCAAACTTGTGGATCATGGAAATAATCAGCCCCCGGAAGTCCGCCTTGAGGAGTTGCCGCAGGCGGACCTTGCTGGTGGCCTGTTCAATACTGATATCGTGAGACTGCATCTCGCCGAGAATTCGCTCCACCCAGCCGGAAAGCTGACCTTCCAGTTCGTTGCGGTCGATCATCAGAATAACCGTCGCCTTCCCGAAGACATCCTTGTTTGCAAGAATCTGCCGCGCCGCCGTGATCATCGTGAAGGTCTTGCCCGATCCCTGGGTATGCCAGATCAGGCCTGTTTTTTTGTTTTCATCGCTACACCGCTTAACGATTTTTTCTATTGCCCTCGTCTGATGCTGGCGCAGGATCGTTTTCTGGAGTTCATCATCCTTGATATAGAACAGGATCCATTCCCCAAGCATCTTGAGAAAATACTCCCGGTCGAAAAAACGCTTTATCTTCTTTTCAAAATTCCCCTTTTCATCGTCTTTCCAGTTGAAGATATTTTTCCGGTTCAGATTCCAGGTGGGGCCATAGAAAAAATCGACCAGATGGGTCATATCGAAGACCTGCGGCGCCGTCAGCATTTCCGGGGTCTCCCGGTGATACTTCCTGATTTGAATGAGCGCCTCTTCCATTCCGTTGGTCTTCTTTGCGCTCTTTGTTTCTACGATGGCCACGGGAATACCGTTGATGAGAAACATGATGTCCGCGAGGTTTGTTTCCCGTCCGTTCGTGTACTGCCATTCGTCAGTCACTTGAAACACATTGCGTTTGACGTCGGTAAAGTCAATTACCGTAATGTTGCGGCGCCGCTTTTCGTTTTCATCGTAAATGGCCTGCTCCCCCCGAAGCCAGGACAGGATTTCAGCGTTCCCCTCGATGTTGTTCCGGACGGCTTCCATGCGGTGAATAATGTCATCCACATTTTCCCGACTCACCAACCCCTTATTCAGTTCCAGCAGCTTTTTTTCAAGAACCCTGTAGAACAGCATCCCGCTTTCCCCTTTTCTAAGGGAAAGGGCCTCCTCCTGGGGGACGACTCTCCAGCCGATTTCGTCTGCATACTTAACAATCGGGTCCTGCACGGTTGGTTTTTCTGTGCCTAAAGTCGGCGTCATGATTTCGCCCTTCTTATATGTTGTTCCTTCAAAGCCTTACTATTCATTTTTAACACCTTGCTTCTCAGCAAAATTTCCAACTGTGGCAATTTTTGCAATAAATGAGCTATCCGGAATTTCCGGATAGCTGGAATACTCTTGAATATGCGTTTTGCATCTTGCATCTTCTGTGACTTATTGCGTTATTAATGATTAAATATCTTCTTTACATTCAAAGAGATATAAATTATTGCGTTCAAATTATTGCGTCAAAAGTCATTCAAGTCTTTATTAAACGCAAAACCTATTCTAATGGTTCCCAATGCCCTTTCATCTCCCATGTCTGTCCCTGGTACAAGCAGACAGCTTTTTCTCTTAGATCAACATCCAGAGTGATCTTCCCATCTTCAGCTTGATAAATAGCGACTTCGCCTCTTCGCCTCTTCGCTCGTTGTTCACTTTTTTGCAGTCCAAAAATTTCTTAAAATTTGCGAATTGTCCAAAAAAATTGACATTAAGGTCAAATACATCTATAAATATACAAACTGCATTGATCTCACCAAACCACAGAGGGTTTTTATGCAATTCTCAACTACCAGAGAAACAACCGCAAAGCTAAAAATTCCGAAGTTACAATTTTGGGAACCACGGAAAAATTTGTTAAATGATGCTTCGCGAAAAAACAAGGAACGTGACTTTACCATTGCCTTTGCCCGTGCGTACATTTCACAGATCAAGTCCTTACATCGGAGAACAGCCCGAACCCAAATTGACTTTGCTCGCGAAGTTCCTATGAATGGGTTGGGGATTGCTGATTTTGTTGTCGTTTCATGGAATCCCAACAAGTTAATTGATGAAAATCCTGTATCTAATGCTACCGATTTTTCTAAAACCGCATTGCCAGTGACTATGGCTTTTGAGCTCAAAATATCAAATTGGCGTAGAGCGCTCATGCAAGCTCACAGGTACAGATATTTTGCAGATGTTTCCATAGTTGTGTTGCCACATGATAAAACGAAAATTGCTTCAAGTTATTTAGCCACTTTCAAATCTATTAAGGTTGGGCTTTGGGGGTTTGATCCCCGAAACAATCAAATCATTACTATTTATACACCCCGCCCTGCACGACCACTTATGCCTAAATATAAGCCAAGAGCCATAGAACTTGTCTCAAAAGCTTCTAAATCTCAGCATTTCTCTTAAAAGTTCTGATACCTTCACGCAATGCAGCAACATACTCTTTTTTTGCCTCAACATTCAGTTGTATGCCAAGCATTGAAATATTTTCATAAGCCGCCTCGGCCAGATTTACTGAACGTTCGAGTCTTGATAAGTTTTCATTCGTATCTGCTGTAACTAATCTTTTATTCAGGTCAGCAATCGCTTCCCATGTCTGCAATACTTCTATGTTTCTTTGTGGCTCTTTTCCTTCGTAGTCTTTATCGTGCGGCAGCCCATTATTGATTTCAGGCACCAAAGCAGCAATTGCTTCACGCTCCGAAAATGTAATGCGATTTAGTATCGAATTGCTCAAGTAGCGCACAAGAGGGAGACGCCCCCCTGAAACTGAACGTATATAACGATTCATTGAAAACATTCTTAAATTAGTCCACCAACCTGTAGCCCCTGCATGTCCGCCAACTCCTCCGAGAAACGGAGTTAGAATATCCGAACATCCGTTAATAACGATGAATCCGTTTAAAGAGAGCGTGTAATTCAAAAGCATCCAATTGGCGATAACATCAGCATGCATTATTTCTGATTGGGAGAGATCTGTTCGTTCTTCTGTCATACCACCACCAATTAACAAATAGAAACCATCTGGTGGGTTGTCCAATGCTGTGATGTCATTTAAAAAAGACTCGAATTCCATTTGATCAAGAAGAGTGTCGCGACCTACAGCTAACGTGGAGAAAACACGGCGCTTATCCTCTTTATGGGCAAATGCGGAACGAGTCCTTCTGATGAAATTCTTGGCTATTACAGCCTCAATAGAATTGAATGATCTTGGAATATAGATATTAGGAGCAATAATTGCCGTCAAAGGTAAGTTAATCAGGACTGTCAAAGTATCCTCTAAAATCCTGTCAACTATCTCTGTAGTTTCCAACTGGCTTCTTCGATATGCTGCAAAGAACGGCCAATCTGTCAAGCCACCAAGTTGCGCATCAGGCAAACCCGCATGAAAGCAAGCATATATTTCAGGGTCTAAAAGAATATCGGAACGTTCTGCATATTGCTTAATTTCTTCAATATCTTTAGTAATATTGCTTTGTTTTTCATAGCGAGCGCTGTAAATCACACCATCAATAATTCCTTCTCTTATCCCTTCGCGAACTTTGTCTCCAGGACCGAATCCGTGCTGAGCATATAGTTTCATGACAATTCCTCCATTTTTTTGGAAAGCGTATCAATTACTGATGGCCGAAGCGCCGGCAATTTTTTTATTAACTGATCTATGATTTGACAAAACTCCGGCGGAAGATCGGGCCTGTGAGATGCAAGTGGGATGGGCGCTACTTTGACAATCCGGTACATCGTTGTGTAGTCGTCCTCCCCCCTTTTAGCTATCGGATGTTTACCAGATGCATATTCGTAAATAGTTACACCTGCAGAATATAAATCGCTACGGTAATCTATAGTATCTCTGAAGTGAGGATTAAACATCTCAGGAGCCATATATGGCAAAGTACCCGGCCGATATATAGGATTTCGCGTCAAACCCGAACCATGCAACTTGAACGCAATCCCAAGATCAAGGATAACAAACGGTCTTGTATTGTCTTTGAGCGCAATAATATTGTCCGGTTTGATATCACGATGGATTAAATCATGGGCCTTCAGAATACGAATAGCTTCAAATATTGATACTGCTAATGTTTTTAATTCCGTAATATCAGGTTTGTGGTTTTGTTGTAATTTAGAACGTAGATTTTTCCCATCCAAAAACTCTTCGCTATAGATAAGATATTCATACTCTCCGATCTTGAATAGCTGTGGCAGGAATGTCCCGAGTCGGGCGATAAAGGGTGTTTCAATTTTTCTTAACGCTTCTATCTCTCTGGTGACTCGTCCTGCGATCTCGTCTCGCAAATCTTCGCCATTCAAATCTTGAGGAATCCACACAACTTTTATTGCTTCTGTTTCCCCCCGGTATGTCCCCTTGTAAACTGCTTTAAACCCTCCTTGTGCGACAAAAGTGAGGTTTGCAATTTTATCCAGCAGTATTTTTAGAAGGTTTATATCTGGTATATGTTCCATAGGATAATCCTCGCTTTCAGGTATTTACACTGTAAAATTTAGCAGTTCCATCTCTAAGTCCTTCACCCGAATCTCGCCCGTCATCAGCTTGTTCAGCATTGTTTTGAAAAGGTCCTGCAGGGTGGATTTCTTGACCTTGTGGAGATTAATTTTCTGGTCTATGGTCTTCAAGATATTAGCGATTTCCTTTTGTTCTACAATTTGAGGGACAGATATCAATGTAGCATGAACAATGTTTCTATTCAAAGTTGGGACGCTTACACCTGCCGCGTATTGACCAAAATCAAATAATTGGAAAAAATAATGAACATACAAGGAATCGTTTCTATGAAAATCTTCGACATATAAACCTGTGTTCAAAGGCCAATAATCACCCTCCACATAATAGGAAATGCCTATCGAACCACTACGACCCGTCACCACGCCAGGCCCCTTGACTTTAGATTGATCGTGATACCCGACAATGCCATTTGATCCAACAATTGGAACTGAACCACTGGTTCGATCTTGGATTGGTAAATCGTAACCTCTATGTAATGTCGCGAATTCTTCAAATCTCTGGACAGACCAACTTTCCGGTATTGGCCCAATCTCAGTTTCCTTCAGCTTTTCTCCAAGCAGGCCGTGAGTAAAGACATGGTGCAGGGTGGATTTTTTCAGTTCCCGCGTCTTCTCGATAATGGATTCCTGAATCTCAATCGCCTTTTGAATTTTGAAGAGAACGGCAGCTATCTTTTGCTGTTCGGGGAAGCGGGGGATATGACACTTAAGCTTGTAAACATTTTCTCTATTTAAACCCGGAATGGTGCTATGGGAGTTCATCTCGTTCAGTCCAAAGGTGCTCAAGAAAAAGTCCATAAAGCGCCAATCGTGATCCTTCCTTAAAGCAATATAATAGGTGGTGTCTATAGGCCAAAAGTCAGATGTCGAAAAATGCACAGCACCGCAGGAACCTTTTCGCCCAATAATAATCCCCGGCCCCTTTACTAATGCTTCATTATGGTAGCCCACAATCCCGTTCGAACCAAAAACAGGATATTTTCCTTCGGTCCTGTCGCTTTTCGGCAAGGCCCTACCATACAGCAGCGCAATTTCGTCACCTAAATATGTCTTTACCCAATCAGGTTGCATATCAGATTTTTCCAATTTCTTGTTTCCAATCTTCATCTCATTTTATGTTCCAGTACCCACCGCGGTCAGGGCCAATACGTTTTAATCTACCCTCCTTCTTTAATTTATTTAGATTCCAATCAATACCCTTCATCGTTAAATGTAGGTGAGTCGCCAACTCTTTTCTCGTTATTGAAGGATTTCCCCTTATCAAATTCAAAATCGCCTCGCTTGTTTCCACCTTAGTTTCCGTCCTAGTTTTCATCCTAGTCTCCATCCTAGTTTTCACCCTAGTTTTCACCCTAGTTTTCCGGGTGGCTTTGAACACTGTCACCCTGACACCCACGGCAATTTCCTCAAATTTTGGATGCGGCAGATTGTAAGCGAGGCAGGAATTGATAATCCGCTCTATCCCTGAGCCGTACTGTTCAATTTCGTTAGCTTCTTTGAAAATCCTGGCGATCTGTTTGTTTCTTGCCACGGAAAGATAATCGCCGCGGAGCAATCGCTCTATAGTGACGCCCGGCATCAACTTCCCTGGGTTATAGAATTCAATTCTGTCCGGGAATATCTTGATGATCGAATTCGAAGGAGAGCGATAATCCCGATGAACGATCATATTGATGACGATTTCCCTGAGGGCGTCGAGAGGATAATCCCACCGTTCTTCCCGTTCCGGTTTCCCGGTGATGATGTATTCCTTGTTTATGTGCTTGGTGATAAATGTAAGCACATCGTCAATCTCCTGAAAAAGGTCACCCGAGATAACGGTGCCGTCCTTAATGATCGTTTCCGTTTGAAACAAGCCGGCATTAATGTCGCTGAAAAGGTATTCCTGCTTATTAAAAAGCAGATAACAACCGAAAGTAATACCGCCATCCCGCAGAAGGTTATATTTTCTCAGGACGGTTATGGCATCATCTTTAATTGGATTTATCCGGTGCTGATTTGTACGGTCTATGAACTGCCTGACCTTTTCCATGGAAATATGATCAAGCGTATGCTCACGATCAAGGTAATAGTCCCAACTGGTGTTAAGTGTTTGCAGGTGCTGATTGGCAACCTCATCAGTGGTCATCAGGTGATTGGTATTTTTGCGCCTTATATAGTATCTCCCCCGAAAGGCAATAGGCTTGACCGGGTATTCGGGAACTTTAAAATATGCGACTGACTTACCACCCACGTTTTCAATTTCGACTGTCGGCACAATAGCAGAGTCCGTCTTTGTTTTGATTTCGTTCAGCCATTGCGGAATGGTTTTTTGGGAAACAGAAATGCCCTTCACAGTTCCATTGTCAGCAATACCCACAAGAACCGTTCCACCGGAAGCATTCGCAAAAGCAGAAAGAGTTTCGATCACGGGATCACTGAAAGTTTCCTTGAATTCGATTGTTTCAGATTCTCCTGAGCGGATTATTGCTTCAAGATTCATTTCCTAAACCCCATTTTCCTGAACACCTCCTGGATATCCGTATCAACTTTAGCTGCTTTTTCCTCAAGCCCCTCAAGCTCATTCAAAATAGCGGGAATACTCCGGTAGGATTCCTTTTCAGTTGTATCCACATATCTTGACGGAGACAGATTGAAATCGTTTGCCGCCACCTGCGCTGTCGTGATGACTTTGATGAACTTATCGGCATCTTCCCCCTTGATGAAAGCATCGGCGATCTTGCGGACGTTTTCATCGGGGATATAGTTTTTGGGTCTTCCTTTCTTGAATTCCCGGCCGGCGTTGACAAGAACAATCTTTCCCTGCCGCGCCTTTGATTTTGCCTTGTTGAAAACGATGATGATTCCGGCGGCGGTGGTATTGTAAAAAAGGTTATCAGGCAGGAGAATCACGCCTTCGATCCAATCCTTTTCAACAAACCACTGGCGGATTTTCTTTTCCCGGTCTTCGCTTTTGCTGCCGCTGCCGCGCGTTACGGCCCCCGTGTCGAGGACGATGGCGGCGCGGCCATGTGTATTCAGAGATGCAGCCGTATGCTGAAGCCATGCCCAGTCCGCCTTTCCGGTGGTGACGCCTCCCTGCGATTCAAAACGATCAAAGGGATCATTTTCATAAACGGCCGGATCAAAAGGCTGGTTCCACATAGGATTGGCCACGACGATGTCGAATTTTTTCAGGCTGGAATCAGAGTCTTTGAATTTAGGATTGGTCATGGAGTTGCCGCGGACGATCTCGCCTTCCATGTCGTGAACGACCATGTTCATCCGGGCGATGGCGTAACTGGAACCAGTCAATTCCTGACCATAAAGCTTAAGCGGCCTCTGAATTTTGATCTCCCGCTCCTGTAAAGCCAATTCGCATTTGATTAAGAGGCCCGCGGAGCCGCAGGCATAATCATAAGCCTCTTCTCCCTGGCGGGGGCGCAGTATGTAGGCCATCAGCCATCCCACCTCCGTAGGCGTGAAGAATTCACCGGCGCTCTGGCCCTGACCTTCGGCAAATTTCCGCAAAAGATATTCATAAGCGCGGCCAAGAAAATCCGGCTCCACGTCATAAAGCCCTAAACGGTAGCGGGGGTCGGAAAGGGTTTCAATCACGCCGGACAGCGCCTTATCGCTGATTTCACGTTCTCCGCTGCGGGTTTCGTTATAATCAACAATATCTATGACGCCTGTCAGGGATGGGTTGGCCTTGGCAATGACGCGAACGGTCATTGTGAGCTGCTCACCCAGTGTTTTGGGTTTGTGATCTTTGGGCCAGTCGAATATTTCACGCACGCTGACCACCGGCCAGCGTGCCTCTGTGGGAATATAAAACCTGACAAGTTGGTGATCGGCTTCGATGATTGACAGAGCTGTTTCTTTGTCCCCATACGTTTCCGCCAGCCGTTCAATTTCGTCCTCAAAAACGTCTGACAAACGCTTGATAAAAACGAAAGGCAGGATGTAGTCCTTGAACTTCGGTGCGTCTTTTTCGCCGCGGATGGAACAGGCCGCGCTCCATAGCATCTGCTCCATGGATTTTGTGCTCAGTACATCCTCTTTAGACAACTTACGACGTCGGTTCTTATGGTTTTCACCCATATCACCTGCACTCTCAAGGTCGAAACCCGACTCTTCTATTAACTTTAAAATCGCTTCCCTAGCTTTTCCCCCCGGCAATATCTTCTCATTTTCCCAGCGGTTTACAGTGGCAAAAGAAACCTTTAGTCTTGTAGCTAATTCTTCCTGGCTGAGGTTCAGTTTGCTTCTGAGTTCTTTAACGACCCTGCTTATATCTTTGCTATCCAGCATAACAATCTCCATTGTTTTTTTATATTATGCTATAGCATTATAACATTCATGTCAAGAGATTTTTTTCTGTGGTCCTTTGCTATTGACATATAACTCCTTTTTATCTATACTTCCCCCGGTGAAAGTGATCGAAGGATGATGTACAGGGAATCGCGAATTGGAAGATAGCACTGAAAAGACTCCTCACCGCATCATGGTTGTGGACGATGAAGAGGTTGCGCTCAAGCAGATGCGGCGTATCCTCGAAAAGGAAGGTTATGTGGTTTCTACCTTTACGAACCCTGTTCGCGCGCTGGAGCGCTTAGAAGAAGACCTCTATGACCTCGTCATCACCGACCTTAAGATGCCCTACCTTGACGGCCTTGCCCTGCTCAATGAGGTCAAACGCCACTCTCCTTATACCGAGGTCATCCTGATCACCGGATATGCGACCATAGACAGTGCGGTTGAAGCAACAAAACAGGGGGCCTTTCACTATCTGGCAAAACCTTTTACCCCCGATCAAGTACGTGACATAGTCGCCAGGGCCTTAAGGGAAAAGGCGCTCAGGGAAAGGGGATTGAACCGGATGGCTCTTGGGTACCTCGCGAGCAGAGGCTTACTCATCATCGGTGAGAGTCCCCGAATTCGCCGGGTCGAAGAGGAAATCCGCCAGGTAGCCCCCGCAGAGTGCAATGTCCTTATCAGCGGAGAATCAGGCACGGGAAAGGAACTGATCGCCCGGGCCATCCATGCGCACAGCCAGAGAGCAAAAGGGCCATTCGTAGCCTTTAATTGCGGGGCCTTCAGTGAAGACCTCATCGCCAACGAACTCTTCGGACATGAGAAGGAGGCCTTTACCGGAGCGGCCAGCACAAAACCGGGGATTTTAGAATCGGCCAACAGTGGAACCCTCTTCCTCGACGAAATAGGCGATATGCCTGTTTCCATGCAGATCAAGCTCCTCCGCGTGATCCAGGAACGAGAAGTTATCCGGGTGGGAGGAACTCGGCCCATCCCTCTCGATATCAGGATCATTGCCGCCACCGCCAAGGATCTCAAGACCGCAGTGAACGAAGGGCTTTTCCGCCAGGATCTCTACTTCCGTCTCAACGTGGTCGGTATCGCCCTGCCACGACTTAATGAACGCAGGCAGGATATCCCGTTACTCGCATACCACTTCCTTGGCAAGTTCCAGCGGCGAACGGGCAAGGGTGTGAGAGCCATATTGCCTGAGGCGATGGCGCTCCTCCAGAAGTACACCTATCCCGGAAACGTGAGGGAATTGGAGAACATCATCGAACGAGCCGTGGCCTTATGTCAGGGCAGCATCATCCTGGTGCGGGACCTCCCTCAGGATCTTGCGACACTCGAACTCTACTCTTTCCAGAGGTCTGGTTCAGAATCCTTGACACTGGTGGAATTGGAGCGTGATTACATCCGCCATATCCTCAATTTGACAGGGGGCATACGGAGTGATGCCGCTCAAATCCTGGGAATTGATCGCGTCTCCCTCTGGCGCAAGTTGAAGAAGTACGGCCTGGAATGAACAGTTTCTATTTGTAACGATGATGTTCGCTCTTGTAACAAAACATTCCTACCCTGGACTGTCCAAGAACTCATCCAAATTTTTCCTTTCCTGTTACGATATGAAACAGAAAGCTCCCTTTCACCAACCCGCCCAATACGTAATTTCTCAAACAATTTCTACATGTTAGCTATTATACGATCACGGCACAGGTCTTGCTCATCCCTAATTTAGATCGCAGGGGGCAATGTCCCATGTCTTGGAGAGTGCTGGTTATTTTCGAAAACGAAAAGGTCTACCACGATGCCCTTTCATACGCTAAGGAGCTGGCCCTCCGAATGGATTCCGAGGTAACTCTCCTGATGCTGGTGGAAATGCCTTTTTATGGGGGATCTTTCCTGGGTACAAAGCGGGCTGCCATCCTCAAGATTAAAAAGAGGACGGCGAAAGTTCTCTCTGAATGCATGAGCATGTTTCTTGAAGCCGGGATAGCGGTGAGTACCGCTATCAGGATTGGGAACCCTGCCCAGGAACTCATCAAGTTCTTGTCAGAAAAAGCGCCCTTCCAGGTGGTTATATGGGGGAGCGGAAAGGCTCTACCAGGAAGAGGACAGGCGCTGCGAAACCACTGGCTCAAAAGGATTGCCGTGGATATGGAGTGTCCTCTGCTCACGGTGAGCGGGGAGGAAATATGACTTTCGGCCACGACAGAGCGTGGCCCTCCAGCGGTAGATGACCGGAGAAAGGATCAAACAGTAAAGCGTTGTAACTACTCAGGTTCACAGTTCCCAGGGTTCACGGTTCAAGGTTAGAGATCAATGAAAGTTGAACATTTTGAAAAGCTCAAGACCTGCCCGTGCATGTCCGCACGTAGACAGGCAACCAAATGTGAACCGTGAACTGTGAACCTAACAACCCGAGTAGTTACAAAGCGTTTTAGCGCACTTTAGGCACTTTTCCGCTTTATGCGGGTTAGGGTAACTCTGAAGAGGAGGGATATATGGCCGTCGTAATTATCTCCAGCGCTGATGAACAGACACGGCGGGAGCTGGCGAAGAACCTGGCGCGAAAACTCGGTTGTGAATCCATGAGCAGAGAACAGATCCTCGACGCGGCGACCGACACGGGTATCGCCGTCGGCAAGCTCGAGGTCGCTGTTCTCAAAAGGCTTGCGCCGAGGGAACGCCTGGCCAGGGACAAGGCCCGCTATTTGGCCTTTGTTACAGAATCGGTATGCGAACGGGCCAGCAAAGGCGACCTTGTCTATCATGGGAGGAACTGCCACCTCTTGCTGCAAGGGATTTCTCATGTGATCAGGGTCTGCGTGGTGCCTGAGCCGGAACGAAGGATCAACAATGTCATGGCGCGCCTCAGACTTGACCGGGACAAGGCAATCGAGTATATCAGCAATCTCGATTCCGACCTCGACAATTGGTCCCACTTCATACACGGCGTGGGTCTGACAGACCCCCAGCACTTCGACCTCGTATTCAATTTACAGAACATCAGTATCGAGAGCGCCGGCGCTGCACTGTGCTCGATGGCCCAGCTTTCGGATTTCCAGACCACACCAGCCTCTATCAGGGCCATGAAGAATCTATGGCTGGCCGCCAAGGTCCGTCACAAGCTCGGGACTCATGAGTTAACGGCTGGGGCCGATCTCAGGGTTTCTGCCCAGGATGGACGGGTGACCATCAGCTATATGCCCGGCCAGTCGAAGATTGCCGCTGCGATCCCTGACGTTGTAGGGGTGATTGATGGTGCGCAGGAGATTGTTTGCACCATGGCGACCACAAACATCTTATGGATCGCCGAGAGTTTTGACCCCTCTTCCTCACTGTTTACCGAAGTCGCCGATCTGGCAGGACGCTGGGGCGCAGCCGTTGAACTCCTGCGTTGGTTCACACCTCAGGAAGGGGAAATCGAGGGGGGCGAAACGTGGTTGGCCGTTGGATCATCGCCCGGTATTTCGCCTTCTGCTCATCCGGTGCCGAAGGCAATGGACCCCACCGGTGGGATCGAGGATGATACGGAAGAATCGGAGGATGTTCCTGACAATGGGTTGGCCGCCACAGCGGAACGACTGATAGCCGCGGGCAGGTTCGGGGGCGCAGGTATGGTTGCCGGTCAGATGGAAACCATTGTCACGGCCCTGAAGTCGGACCACCGCTACTCGTTGGTGGTGATTGGGGAAATGTTCTTATCCAGGACTGCCTTGCTGAGAACGCGATTGACAAGGGATATCACTTCATTTCTCAAAGAAAAGGTGAACATCCCTGTGATTATAGGAGATGAACTCCAGGAGCGATTTCTTCCGGGCAAGCGCCACCTGTTACGCATAGCCGCCTCCCTTTTGGGTACCGCAATCATCTTCGGACTGGTCTTCACCCATCAGGAACAGGTCCTGGATTTTCTCGCGGGACCGGCCTGGATAAACTGGAGGATCCTGGCTGTATTGGGAATAGCAATAGTGGTACCCCTGGCGGCCTATCTCTATGGGGGCGCCACAGGACTAATCCTGAAGCTAATGAAATTCGAATAACTATTCAGGTTCAAAGTTCCGGGGTTCACGGTTCAAGGTTAGAGCGTGGATTCATGAACTATCTCAAGAAATATGAAGAGCGCAAGCCAACCGTGAACTGTGAACCGTGAACCTGACAACCTGAGTAGTTACAAATTCGAATAGGTCATTCAAAGGCTGAAGGCTGAAAGAGGAAAGGAGCGAGAAGATGCACGGACCTCTTGGGCAATTGTTTATTGATATATCGTTTTCTGCCGCGCTACAGATCGTGATGATCGGATTCATCGGGGGGGTGCTGAGCGGCTTTATCGGCAGCGGTGGCGCCTTCTTTATGACCCCGGGGATGATGAATCTGGGTGTGCAGGGTGTCGTGGCGGTGGCCAGCAATATTACCCATAAGTTCGGCAAGGCGATGGTGGGGTCCCACGCCCACGGCAAAATGGGAAATGTGGACAAGCGGTTGGCCCTCTTTATGCTGCTTACGGCAGCCGGCGGCATTCGACTGGCCGTCTGGATCAATAACTTGCTTTTCAAGAGTGGAGGCGACGGGCACGGTGCGGTCAAAGGTGCCGGTGCAGACCTGTACATCAGTCTTGTCTTCGTTTGCATTCTCTCTGTTGTAGCCCTCTCGATGTTACGCGACGTCCTTTCCAAGAACGGGGAGACGGCCGGACCATCCACCAAGATCGCACAACTGTTGGGGCGGATTTACCTCCCGCCAGTCATTCACTTCAAGGTGGCAGACGTGAAGGTATCGTTGTGGGTCATCCTTCTGATGGGTCTTGCTACCGGATACCTCGCGGGGACGATTGGTGTGGGGGGGTTTATCGGGGTACCTGCCATGATCTACGTCTTTGGTGTCCCTACCGCCGTCGCGGCGGGGACAGAGCTTTATCTGGCCATGTTCATGGGAGCCTTTGGGATGTTGAACTATGCCTGGGAAGGTTACGTGGACCTCCGTATGACCTTTCTCCTGTACATCGGGTCTCTGGTCGGGATCCATCTAGGGACTTATGGGGTAAAGGTGGTCAACGAAAAGATGATCCGGCTTGCCACCGCCGTGATCATCCTCCTCTGCGTCCTGAGCCGTGGTATTGCTATCCCTGCTTATCTCAGACAGTTGAACTTCCTGGCCATAGATGCCGGGTGGGACGCTTATTTCAATGGGGCGAGCAAGGCCATGCTGTATGTCAGCGGGATTGCAGGATGCGGCATGATTCTCTATAATGTCTTTCGAGCCTATCGGCAGCGCAGACGACTGCAAAGCACCTTCAGCAGACCAGGACCTCCGGCAAAGTGATCCATTCATCCAGGCCCCGGTGTTTCAGGCCTGGAGAGGGACAGGTGCAAGGTGCAGGAAAATCATACGAGGGGAACATGAAACAACAGATAAGACTTCTTCTTCTGGACGACGAGCCGATTGTTGGGAAACGCTTGGCGCCAGCCCTGGCCAAGATAGGGGTAGAAACCGAGTCCTTCACAGATCCGGAGGCGGCCCTCCAGCAAATCGGGGAGAAGGATTTCGACATCGTAGTGACGGATATTCGGATGGACAAGATGGACGGTCTGGAGGTGTTGAGACGGGTCTTGCAAAAATCACCACGGACAAAAGTCATCGTCATCACCGGATATGCCACTCTGGAAATCGCCAGGGAAGCCCTGGCCAAAGGGGCCTTCGATTTCATTGCCAAACCCTTCAAGCCGAACGACCTAAGAAATATCGTCGCCAGGGCGGCCCGGGCCCTTGGTTATAAGGTGAAGGAAAATCCTGTGGACTCTTCATCTGCCCACGGGGATCCCGAGACGTAGTTATAAGGACGGAGTCATGCCTGTCGTTACCATCTCCTCAGATTCATACCGTTGGGGCCGGGAAATCGCCGTAAGGGCAGCGACTGCCCTGGGTTATGATTGTGTGGACAGGGAAATCCTGAAGGCCGTTGCCGATAGATACGGCGTTTCAGAGTCCGATCTACACAAGGCCCTGGATGAATCGCCATCGCCTTTCGGCATATCTTCTCATAACCATGTCAAATATCTGGCATACATCGAGGAGGCTACTTTGGCCCTTCTTCTAAAGGACAATGTAGTCTGCCATGGCCTTGCGGCCCATCTGTATGTCCGGGGTGTCTCCCATGCGCTCAAGATTCGGATCCTTGCAGATCCACATAAGCTTGCCGGCGAGATCTCTTCCGGAAGGATGCCTTCCTTCAAAAAGGTGTCTACCCTTCTGAAACGTCGGGAGAAGTTTCGCAGACGCTGGTCGCTTGCCGCATATCGTATAGACGAGACTGACCCCTCTACCCACGATATGGTGATCAGCCTTACCCAGATCGAACCGGATGAGGCGGTCAGAACCATTGCGGAAACAGCAAGGTATCGCAAGTTCAAACCGATGACTTACTCCATTAAATGCCTGAAGGATAAGGCCCTTGCCGGCATAGTACGGGTGGTTCTCCTGGATCAGTTTCCTGATGTGAGGGTTCAGGTAGATGGCTCCTCGGTAGTGGTGCAGACTAAAGCACTCGAGCGGGAGAAACATAGGAGGACCGAGGTAATCAAGGAACTGGTAGGGGATATCCCAGGGGTTACCGCTGTTGAGGTAAAAATCATTCCCGACATCTTTCGGGAGGCAACGGAGAGTTTTCGCTGAGCTTTATCTTCGCTTTAAGGTCTCGATCTAATGCTAGATGATAGGGATATCACTGAAGTACGGTACGATGTGGACAAAAGACTCAGCATGAGCATAAGGGTCAGGATTATTCTGGGTCTTTTTTTGCTTTTTTTGCTATGTCTCGTAACCAGTGTCACCTTTCTGGTTATGGGATCCCGTATTAACCAGAAATTAAAATTTATGGAAACGGTCAATTTCTACACCTTCGAGATTCAACAGGCCCGGAGATACGAAAAAAACTTTTTTCTCTACCGAACTAATTTGCCCGATGCCTTAGAGAATGTACAGGAGGCAAGAGAGATACTCAGGAAGGAGGGCATAGGTATAACCGCGGTCATTGGCCCCGCTAAACTGAATACCATGATCGGCCACCTGAATCGCTATGAAAATTTATTGGATACACTTAAGACCCTACAAACCCGAGCCCCCGAAAATGTTGATTCTTTTTCTGAGATTGAGGAAGAACTCAGGCGACATGGGGCAGAAATGATCTTCACGGCTGTAAATTTAGTGGATCAAGAACGCAAAGAAGTGGAGGAGATGTCCAGGTGGTACCGTCAGGTCCCCCTTATTTTTTTAGCCATCCTGTTGGTTATGATGGCATATTTGACCCATTTTTGGGTCCGACAAATCGTAAGACCATTGAATCGTTTTGCTGATTATACCCTTCGTATTGCCCGGGGAGATTTCACCCCCATCAAAGCAACCAGACGTTATAAAGATGAATTTTCCAGATTGGCTATTGCCATCAACTGGATGATGGATCAGCTTAAAAAAAATCAGGAACAGTATATCCAATCCCGCAAGATGGCCGTCATAGGAACACTGACCTCTGGGATCGCCCATGAATTAAACAATCCCCTGAACAATATCTGTATAACCACAGAATCATTAATAGATGAGTTAGAAGGACTTCCCGATACTGAAAAACGGAAACGCCTCGATGATATTTATACCCAGGCCGAGCGGGCCAGCGGAACCGTTCGGAACCTCCTTGATTTTACCCGTATGGACACGCCCTCCTTTGTCCCTGTGTCTGTTCACGAACTTATAAGCGCCACCCTAAGACTGGTCCGCCATGAGATGGAAATAAACAATATAGAACTAAAGTATGCCTCTGAAGATACGGAGGCAAAAATCCAGGGCGATTTTAGTCAACTCCAGCAGGTTTTCCTGAATTTGATCATCAACAGTATCCAGGCGATGCCCCGGGGGGGTACCCTGAGTATCCAGGTTAAGTTTGATGATCCTGAATTTGTTCATATTGATGTGACGGATACAGGGATGGGAATACCGCAGTCAATCCTTCCACAGATATTTGATCCCCTTTTTACCACCAAAGAAAAAGGGACCGGTCTTGGGCTTTCTGTCAGTTACAGCATCATTGAGAAGCACGGAGGAAAGTTCTCGGTTAAGACTCAAATCAATGAGGGTTCAACTTTTTCCGTTATTCTACCAAAGTACAAGGAGTAAAAGATAATGGATCTTTTCGTCTACTTGCCGGTAGCGGCTAACAGTATGAATATCTTGCTTCTTTTGGGCCTGGGAGGCCTGGTGGGTCTTTTATCGGGTCTATTTGGCGTGGGAGGTGGATTTTTGCTCACCCCCCTCTTGATCATGTTTGGTATCCCTCCAACCGTAGCGGCCGCCTCAGATTCAAATCAAATAGTTGCCGCTTCGGCCTCAGGGACTTATGCCCATTATCGCCTGGGAAATGTGGATTTTAAGATGGGCGCCGTTCTTCTGGTAGGTGGCTTATTGGGGGGAAGCCTGGGGGTTTATCTGGTAAAAATCCTGC
>Ga0210056_1000799_pt1 | contig 27051 bp, 22 predicted proteins | sample CryGeyCG2014_080_2_FD_183965 | JGI IMG/M metagenome (GOLD analysis project Ga0210056, IMG submission 183965) | Groundwater microbial communities from aquifer - Crystal Geyser CG07_land_8/20/14_0.80 (SPAdes) (version 2) | ecosystem: Environmental > Aquatic > Deep subsurface > Groundwater | place...
TTATACCCTATAGCAGAGAAGAAGTCAACAGGTGCCCTCGTTATTTAAAGAGCATTAATGCTATTTATTCTATTATACAACAACATTTGGAGAAGAACCTTTTAAATTTACTATTCCCCGGGATGAAATTGAAGCAATAGAAGGCAAATCTCCTGATGTTGCCGCTGGGTTAGGGTTACTTGGTTTTGGATGCGGACTCACATATGCACAGGATAAGGCAGGTGGTATTTTAGGACCTATTGAAATCGGTGCAATACTTGTTAGCGGATTAATGATGTGGGGGAGTGCAGGGTCGCAATACAGCTTTTTATTTATCTAATTTCCTGTGGCTATTGGAGTTCGGATTTTTGACATTACTTTCGCTCCTAAGGCAGTAGAAAGATACAATGAAAAACTTCAAGAAGAATATGGCATTCCTGTAAAGATACCATAAATGTCATACCCGGATTGACTTTGAGCCGCTATGCCAATAGAATATAATGGAAGAAAATAGAACGCTCCTTTTCTAAGGTCGCAATTTGCTACCTTAAAAAATTGAAGGTTGATTATTACTGGTTTTCGCTTAATCGATTGACGACTTTTTATGTCATTGCGGGCAAAGCCCGTGGCAATCCCGTCGTTAAAAATGAAATTGCTTCACTATCGCTCGCAAAGACAGCTATCAAGGTATTATGCAATACTCAGTAAATGATTAAAGGGGGAGACATGAATTCACTTGTCGCGCTTTTGATCGGGGCTGGTGTTTCGCTGGTGGGTTATTTCGGCTATGCGAGATACATCGAGCAGAAGGTCATGAAAGTTGACGACAAAAAGGCGACACCTGCGACCCTGTATATGGACGGCGTGGACTTCATACCTACGAGCAAATACGTATTATTCGGGTATCAGTTCAAATCCATTGCCGCGCTTGGGCCTGTGGTGGGCCCTATAGTGGCGCTGCAGTGGGGATGGCTGCCCGCGATAGTGTGGCTTTTCCTTGGAACGTTGTTCCTCGGATGGGTGCAGGATTACGCGAGCGCGATCATGGGCCTGAGGAAAGACGGGCAGTCGTTCGGCGCCCTTTCCTACCAGCTGATCTCGCCCAGGGCAAGGCTTGTATTGCTTGGCTTTATTTACTTCTACCTGCTGCTCATTGTGGCTGCTTTCGGGAGCATGGTCGCAACGATGATGGTAACCGCTCCGGCAATACCTACTGCGATAATAGCTTTAATGGTCCTGGGGATAGTGTCAGGACTTATGATCTACAAGGTGCACATGAACCTGATCCTTGTCACGATAATAATGGTGGTACTCTCCATTGTCAGCGTCTGGCTGGGCACGGTTTTTCCCGTTAAGGCGGGATTCCTTATCTGGGTGCTGTACGGCCTATTCTTCAGTTACCTGGGCGCGGTCCTTCCCATATGGAGCTACACCCAGCCCATCAACTACATTTCTTTTTACCTAGTATTCATCGGGATCGTCGGCGCAAGCCTTGGCGTTCTGATAGGCCACCCTACCTTCTCAGCCCCTGCGTTCACTACTTTCAATATACCTGTCGGGCCGTTGTGGCCGATCCTTTTCGTAACTATCGCATGCGGAGCTGTGTCAGGCTGGCACAGCCTTGTTTCCAGCTCAGGCACCGCAAGGCAGCTTGAGAAAGAATCAGACGCCCGGCCTGTAACAGCCGGCGCGATGTTCCTTGAAATGATACTTGGGCTTCTCGCGCTTATATTCGCGGCTTCGTTCCCCGCGTTCGGGGGTTATCTTGCAAAACTCAAGGCAGCCGGGCCTGCAGGCGTGTTCGCGGAAGGAATGAGCAGTTTCCTCAACCATCTTGGCATACCGGTCGCGTTCGGGACGGCATTCGCCGGGGCGATGTTCGTGATACTGGCTATCACGGTCATGCAGCTCGTGGTAAGGTTCATGCGCATCGCTACAACCGAGCTTGTCGGGGACCATATCCCTATAGTGCGCAATGTCCACATCGGGACGATAATCTCGCTTGTTTTCGCGTTCCTGCTCATTTACACAGGCACGTGGCAGTACATCTGGGTCCTGTTCGGCGGGTCCAACCAGCTGATGGCGTCGCTCGCTCTCCTGCTGATCTCCCTATGGCTCTTCTCTGAAAAGAAGCAGTTCATGTTCGCGTTCATCCCTATGCTGTTCATGTTCATAACCACGATCTCGGCGCTGTTCTTAACCTCAAGAGACCTTCTGAAAAAATTCATTAATATCACAGGCGTGCAGGCGAAAGCCGGAAACCTGATAAGCGCCCTTATAGGGATGTTTTTGATCGTGGCAGCGGTACTGCTTTTCGCGGACGGCCTTAAGGTGTTCTTCAAACCCAAAAAGAAAGTTGAAGCTTAAAAATCCGTAGCATCGTAACCTCGTAACATAGTAACATCGACAAACTGTTTGACGAACAACGATGTTACGATGCACGATGTTACGAGATAAAAGAGGAGTGGTTATGCAGGAAAAAAAGGAAAAGAAAGAAAAACTCGGGGATATAGCTAAGGAGTTTATCTACGGGATGGCGGCCCACGACATGACGCGCTACGCTCTCAAAACCCGCTCCAGCATGGAGCACCTGTTCATACTCATCACTATGGGCGACCTGCTGGGCGTTCCGATACTGCCGCCTTATTATTCTCTGCGGCTCCTGCCCTACGTCGTGCCGCAGATCTCCACCTGGAAGCGCAGGATGCTGCGCGAAAAAGACCTTACCGACGCTTTATTCTAAATTACATTGCAAATTGTAAATTGTAAATTTAAAAACAATTTGACTTTTGCAATTTGAAATTTGAAATTTGAAATTCGGTTAAAGGAAAAAAATATGGCTTTAGTTGATTTTTTCACCGAATGTCCTGATATACGGTATATAATGTACGGGGGCAAAGGCGGGCTGGGCAAAACCACCTTCTCCGCAGCCACCGCGTATTACCTGGCAAAAAAGGGGTTCAAGGTCCTTATATTCTCGGTTGACCCGCAGGCATCCTTAAGCGATATATTCGCCAGGAAGATCTTCGGCCAGGGAGAGGTTGAGATAATGCCCAATCTCTACGCCTGCGAGGTGGACGCTGACAAAAGGATAAAAGCCTACGGCGACGAGATCAGAAAAAAGATAATGGATATGTACGGGTTTGAAACAATGCCTGAAGAGATAGAGAACTACATGAAGGCGGCAAGCGCGGAGCCGGCAATGGAAGAAAGCGCCATTTTCGACGCGGTGGTTGACATAGTAACAAAGGGCGGCTACGACTACTACATCTACGATCTGGTGCCGCTGGGCCACGCCCTCTACTACCTTTCGATGACTTCCGTGTATGACGCCTGGATAAACAAGATCTCGGCCCTGCGCTACGAGATGGGGAAATACGACAAGGTTGTCGCGACTGTCCAGAGCAAGAAGGAAACAGCAGAGGACAAGATACTGGAAGAACTGCTATATATAAAGGAAAGGATAAACGCCTCTTCAAGGATACTTACTGACCCAAAGCTGACCGCTTTCTTTTTCGTGCTGACACCCGAAGAGATGATAATACTTGACACCGCGAAGGCGGCTGAGCTTTTCGCGAAGTTCAACGTGCCGATACGGGGGTTCATAGTGAACCGCGTCATACCGAAGAAGCTCGCCAGCGAGAATATCCCCCAGTATCTCAGGAACAGGATACAGATGCAGGAAGGGCTTCTCGCGAGGATAGACTCGCAGTTCGGCAGTAAGGTAATGGGATGCGTCCCGGAGCTGGACAGAGATGTGCGCGGGCTTGAAATGATCGAAAAGATGGCGAAGGAAATGTTTGGCAAAAGATGATTACGGTGATTTCAAAAGAGATTACGGTGATTATTTAAAATTGATTGCGGTGTTTAAAACAAAACTATAAAGAGGAAGTATGGATAAAATAGAAAAAAGTCTTGCAGGATACCTGAAGGAAAAGCCGAACCTTAAATACATATTCTTCGGCGGCAAAGGCGGGGTCGGAAAAACCGTGATGGCAGGGGCTTTTGCCCTTGCAATGGCAAAATTGGGAAAGAAAGTAATGCTCGCCTCCACTAACCCGGTCCACAGCCTTTCAAGCCTCCTGGACATGAAGCTTGACGGCGTCACGCAGGCGCGCGAGAACCTGGCAGTCTACGAGATAGACACAACCCAGACCATTGCAAGGATGAAGCAGGAAATAAGCGAGAAGATACGGTGGTTTTTGAAATTCGCGGATATTTCTCTGAAGGCGGATGATTTCGTCGAGACCGCTACACTGAATCCGGCGTTTGAGGAATCAGCCATGTTCGAGAACATGGTCAACCTGATATTTGAGAACAAATACGAAGTCTACGTGTTTGACACAGCCCCTACCGCGAACGCGCGCAGGCTCTTAGGCATGTCAAAGGTCTATACCCTTTGGGTGAACAAGATGCTTCAAAGCAGGAAGGAAGCCACTTCTTTGCGGAAGGTGCTTTCTTTCAGGAAAAAGGAGGAGAAGGACCCGCTTATGGAATACCTGCTCTCGTTCCAGGGCAGGATCCAGCAGGCAAAAGAACTGCTTTCAAACCCTGACCTTACATCCTTCTTCTTCATCACCCTGCCGGAAGCGCTGCCTATAGCGGTCATAAAAAGGTTCATCGAGTGGTTCAGGGAATTCGGGATACCAGTGGGCGGCGTGATCGTGAACGAGCTGATAGAAATGAAGGAAGCCAGCGGCACCCCGGAATTCGTGCTGAACCGCGTCAAGATGCAGAAAGAATACATGCAGGTCATTTACCAGGATTTCCCGGATCTCCGCGCGATCGTTCCACTGTTTGAACAGGAAGTGACGGGCTTTGAAATGCTTGACCGCGTCGCCGAGCGCCTATTTTCAACCGCATAGAAATCACCACGGAGGCACGGAGGCACAGAGAAAAATCTGGCTTTGACAAATTACTGCCTTTTAACCACGAATTAACACGGATTTCCACAGATTTTAAACTTTGTAAGCTGCATCTTCTTTTAACTTGTCCTGAAAGCCATATGCTATATGCCATGTGCTATATGCGGCTTATTTCCTGCGGACCTGGTACCTGATGATCGTAACATAATCCTTCGGCTTTGAAAACATCGATTCAGGGCCTTTCAGGTATTCCTCCTCGTGAAGCCCCGCTATCTTGTATCCCTTCTCCGCGATGAACTTCTGAAGCTTTTCGATTGTAGGAGTTTCCTCACCGTAAGATCCCAGGTGCAGTATTTCCGCGACATCTCCGTATTCCCAGGCTTCTATTTTCACACCTTCAGGCGCTTTCGCGGGCAGGCTCGCGTTATCCGGCACAGGCAGGCCGTAATACCCGGTAAATTCTTCTTTTGATATGCTGTCAGGCACGATCCACCTTGCGCGCGGCGCAACCGCCTTGTTCTTGACGTACTTCATGCTGAAAAATGTCTTGTACAGCTTCCCGAAAGTTTCCTTCCCCACTTTATTTGGGTCTCCCTTCAGCTCGATCACCAGCATGTTTTGCTTCTCCATACTGCTTATCTGCGGGTCTTTCAGGGAATTATACTTGCTCAGATCCCTGGGCGGCCCTCCCATAAATAAAATACCGACCACCACCGCAACCACCGCGACAACTACCCACACCCATGCTTTTTTCATTTTACCTTCCTTTCAAAAAAAAGTTTATAAAGTTTACAGAGTTTGCATAGTTTACAAAGTAGAATCCGTGCTAATCCGTGGTAATCCGTGGTTGCAAAAGTAGTTTATAGAGTTTACAAAGTCGACAAGTAAGTATTATCTGTGCCGTAGGGTCATCGATTCGGTTCTGACCCGAAGGTCCCTGCATAGAGCTGCGTAGCAGCTGCAGGGGGATATCCGTGGCTGACCGAAGGTTTCGTGCTTTCCTCGCCCATCCTTTCAGGTGGGCGAAGTCTCGCCCGCTGAAAGACGGGCGGAGTGATTTCGTTGAGCGGGAAGCGAAACCCCCGCGTTAGCCCGATAACGGGCTGTGGGGGTGGAAATCTTCTACTTTTGCATTAAGAGATATGCTTCTTCCTCTGTGTCCGCTATCTTTGTCAGCACCCCGCCGCATTTTTTCCCGTCGTATTTTACCGCGCTTCTGCACAGCTCTATTATAAGTTCTCCTGACCTGGCAAACAGCACTCCTGCTTCCACCCATCCCGCCTTATCGTATTTTTCACCCAGTTTTTCCAGCAATTCTGCCTGCTTGAAGCGCAACCCGTTACACTCTTGCAAGTCCTCAGGCACAAGCGGCGGGGTCATTCCCGCGTAAGCCGCCATATGCCTGAAGCACTCTTTATCATCCCAGCCCGGAATCTCCTTTGCCAGCTTGCGCATAGCCGGTATCCCAAGCATGCTGATAGGCGGGTTCAGCATCCTTTCTGCTTTATGCTTCAGCCCTTTTTCCGCTGCTTCCAGTTCGCTTGGCAGCTTGCCCGGCAGCTCTCGCAAGGTCCTTATCGTGTTCTTTTTGCTCATTCCCGGTACTTTAACGTCCAGCGACCTCATAAGGTCAGCGTATGCCACTTCCTGCACCTTGTCATAGGTGCAGTCATGGATGAAATACTTTTCTTTTTCATCGTCATAGCCGACTATCAGAACGTAGTGTATCGGCACGTGGATCTTTTTATACAGCCCCGGATAATAATGCAGGTAAAACATATCCAGGGCTCCTGCCATAACCGGTTCGCCGCTATCAATTGACTCCTTCATCTTCTGCGATACAGCTTTCCATGCCCTTCCCTCATTTGTTTCCAGCTTAAAACCCAGGATATCGCTTAATTCTTTTAGCAGGTACTTCGGGTTGTTGCCCCAGTAAACCATCATCGGCGGTTTTGCCATCTTGAACTTCAGGTAACCGAATCCTGCCATGCCGCCTATTATGGGCAGGAGGAAATATTCGTATTCCCCGCCCTTCCACGCCAGTATGTCATATAGCCCGTTAACGTAGCAGGTTGACCCGTGCTTCGCGTGCGGCAGTTCCAGCAGTTTCTTCATAGGCGAAAGCGACCTCTTTGCGGCCAGTGGATTTTGAGTCAGGCACGTATACCAGTTCCGTCACTCCGGCATTGTTAAGAAAACATCTGCGATTGCTGCATGGCCCTGCATGGCAAGGTGGGAGGCAAAAGTGTGGCGAAGGTCATGGAAGCGGAAGTTTGTAATGCCTGCTTTCTTTAGCGTGTTTTTGATTTTCTGCATTTATATTCCGCCAATTGTCCCATTGTTTCATACCGAATTTTGTAGAAATTCCGGTTAATATCAAGCTTCCTGAAAATTGGTTAATTTTTATTTTTTCTTGACAAACTCCTATTATTATAGTATAATAGTAATATGAAAACAGAGACTGCTATCATCTTGCTGCCAGTGGAGTATAATCCCAATAAGAAAGGCAAGCGAGGTCAGATACCAGTAAAAGATCTTCAAGATACTGCCGTTGAAATTTCAGAACTTCTTAAAAAATATGGACTGGGTTGTACTATAGACCCTTACCCAAAACTTGGTATTTGGGCAAAATTGGGCGTTATATATGAAGACATAAACGTAATTTTAGAAATAAATAGTTTACCTAAAGTTGAAAAACGCAGGCTTATTAAATACTGCAGGAACAAACTTTTAGGCCGCTTTAAGCAAGAAGCGATTTTAATCAAATTTATTCCCGAGGTTCAAGCAGAGATTGTTACTGTGGGGAAATAAGCAGAGCTTGTTTCTCGGGAGTAAATGTCGATAAAATGTCAAAATAAAAAAGGAGGAGACCATGGCACAAAAGAAAAAAATCAAAAATCCTGTTGTTCTTTTTGCATCAGTTGAACGCAAACAACACGACGCCCTTCGGGCATTATCTTTTAAAAGCCATCGTTCCATCGCGGAACTAACCAGGGATGCTATCGAGAGATATATTACAGAGAAACCGACGTATATAAAAGCCCATGTAAAATAATCTCATATCCTAAGAAAAAATATGAAACAACATATATGTCGGGGCGAGTTTTGGCTTGCGTCATAAGGGGCTCTCGGAAACGAGGGCCCTTTTTTCTTCAATAGGTACCCCGATCCCCCATTGCTCTATTCTCAGACAATATTATACACTTTCCCCGTGAAAAAGTCAAGGAAAGCAATTAAAAACTCGCTGAACACCTGATTCTCTTGACAAAAAGCATAAAATATATTATACTCTCTGTTATAAATCCCTATTAAAGGAAGCCCTATGCGTAAATATTGTGTTATTGTCCTTGCTTTAACTTTCAACTTTTCCGCCCCCTTTTCTGTCTTCGACAGAAGACAGGGAGGCGAGACCTCGCCCCTTTGGGGCGGGCACCTTTCAGCATTCAGCAGTCTGGCCGAAGCCGCGGACTTCTTCCCGATAGATCTCGCGCCCTATTTCAACAACGACGGCATTGCCCCCCTTGACAACCCGATCGACGGCAACTTTGACTTCGGAGGGTCTTCATTCTCGCCTGACCTGATGCCGAAGCCGGGAAAAACCGTTGTCAGGAACATACCTTTTATTTTCCCTGAAATATCAAAGGGCAAGAACAACGTTTCCTGCGAAGGGCAAAGGATAGAAATAAAGCCCGCAACAGAATACAGCGCGGTCCTGGTGCTGGGCTCCTCTTCAAACGGAGATTTCGAGGGAACTGCGCAGCTGCAGTTCTCAGACGGCACAGGATCATCCCTTGACCTTGGGCTTTCAGACTGGTGCAGGGAGCCTTCATACGGAGAGATGACGGCTTTTGCCTTCCCCTACAGGACAACTATTGACGGCAGGCAGGATATTTCGTGCAATATCTGGCTGCAGTCAGCAATGATAAAGGGAAAAAAGAAACTTTCAGGCATTATCCTTCCGATGAACGAGAACATGCACGTATTCGCTATAACGCTTGCCGCGGGCAGTGATACTTCTGCCCTGCCCGCGATGAAAACCCTCAGCCAGGACCCGAAAGACTTTACACTGCACCTTGTCGGTCACGCGCACATAGACATGAACTGGTTGTGGCTTTGGCCTGAAACGGTTAGGGTCTGCAGGCTCACATTCTCCGACATGGCCAAGAAAATGGCGGAATACCCGGATTTCAAATTCTCCCAGAGCCAGGCAGCCGCCTATTTAGCGATAGAGGAAAAACACCCGGATGTTTTTGAGGATATTAAAAAATACGTAAAGAACGGGCAGTGGGAGATAACAGGCGGCACCTGGGTTGAAGGCGATATGAACATGGCATCGGGTGAAGCCATTGTGCGCCAGATACTTTACGCGAAAAGATACTTTAAGGAAAAATTCAATACGGACGTGGAGATCTGCTGGTCGCCTGACACGTTCGGCCACGCATGGACAGTGCCCCAGATACTCGCGAAGAGCGGGATAAAATATTATTATTTCTGCAGGTGCGGCAAAGGGATACCCGCGTTCTGGTGGGGGTCGCCTGACGGGTCAAGGGTGCTTGCGTTCAACTGGGACTGGTACAACCTTGAAGTGAAGCCCGGGACTGTAAGGAACGCGGTTAGCGCGGCAAGGAAGGCCGGGCTGAAAGACTGGATGTATGTTTACGGGGTGGGTGACCACGGCGGCGGGCCGAGGAAAGAGGACATAGATAAAGCAATAAGCTTTAACAGGCTGGACGGTTATCCCAGGATGAAGTTCTCCACTGCCAGGGATTTTTACAAAACACTGGAGAAACAGGAGGGCCTGCCCGCGATAAACACAGAGCTTAACTTTGTGTTCGAGGGATGCTACACAACGCACGCTGATATCAAGAAGTATAACCGTGTGCTTGAGAACGCGCTTCCGCAAGCGGAGATGCTTTCCGCCGCTGCCGCGCTTTACGGGCGGAATTACCCGCAGGATGCTTTCACCGACGCCTGGAGAAAAACCTGCTTCAACCAGTTCCATGACATCTTTGACGGCTCAGCCATACACGGTTCCTATGCATACTCAAAAAAATTGTTCAACATAGCTTATGAAACAGCGGTTCTCGAGCTTGACGGTTCTTTAAAAACAATGGGTTCTAAAATAAAGTTCCAGGAGAAAACAGGGACACCGGTCCTTGTGTTCAACACTCTGTCCTGGCAAAGGGATGATATCTGCGAGATAAAGATCCCGGTAGGATCAGCGAAGGAAAAATTCAGGATATTCGAGGGAAAAAATGAGGTGCCCTCCCAGTTCACAGGCATTGAAGAAGACGAGAACGGAAAGCTTTTCCTTAAAATCGTTTTTATCGCAAGGGACGTGCCGGCTGCGGGCTATAAAACTTATTACGCCTTGCAGGGATCCGGTCCTCAAATCGGCGGCGGAGAATCGTTAAGAGCGGGTGTGACCTCATCCACTATCAAGGCTGAGAACAAGTTCTATAAAATTACCATTGACCCGCTTACAGGCTGCATATCAGGCATCTTCGACAAAGAGAACAGTTACGAGATCCTGCCAACGCTGGAAAGCGCGAACATGCTGCAGCTGCTTTTTGAAAAACCGCACGATATGTCCGCCTGGAACATAGGCAAGATATCCAGGACCGAGGACCTCAGTTTGGACTGCACTGTCACGCTTGTGGAAGACGGGCCTGCAAGGATAAGGGTCCGCGTGTGCCGCGTTTTCGGCAGTTCTTCGTTCTGCCAGGACATTGTGCTTTACGACGGGATGCGGCGGATCGATTTCCCCTGCCGCGTAGACTGGCAGGAACAGGGAACAAAATTAATAGATAGCCCGATGTTGAAAGTCGCGTTCCCTTTTTCGCTGAAAGAAAGCTCAGCGCGGTTCGAGATACCGTTCGGCAGCATAACAAGGCCTGCGAACGGGCACGAATACCCGTCGCAGAAATGGATGGACGTCAGCGGAATCACAGAATCCGGAATTGCATACGGGCTGAGCCTGCTGAACGACAGCAAATACGGATGCGACGTAAAAGAAGGCGTGATGCGCCTGACCCTGTTGAGGTCCTCTTATGATCCGGACCCCAGGCCGGACAAAGGCATCCAGGAATTCACGTATTCTCTCTTTCCTCACAAAGGCAGGTGGGACGCGCGCACTGTCCGCGCAGGTTACGAGCTCAATAACCCATTAGTTTGCATTCCCGTCGAACGTCGAACGTCGAACGTCGTACGTCAGGATCTGCCCGAGATACATTCATTTCTATCCCTGGAACCGCAGAATCTGATACTTACCGCTTTCAAAAAAGCTGAGGATTCGGACGATATCATAATAAGATTTTACGAAAGCGAAGGCAGGGAAACCAGTGCGGAGATAAAATTCGGGTTTCAGGTGAAGGAAGCGGGGGAAACCGACCTTATGGAAAAGGAAATACGCGGCATACCCTTGCAGGACGGCAAAATAACGCTGAAAACCGGGAAATACGAGATCAAAACACTCAGATTAAAGATGTAATATTTATCTATTGATGTTCGCTTAATTGATTGACTTCTTTTGATGTCATTGCAACCCGCCCTTGTCCGCCAATTCTTATGGTGGAAGTATTCGTGGCGGGGAAGCAATCCCGTCGTTAAAAACGAGATTGCTTCGCTATTGCTCGCAAAGACAACTGTCAAGATATTACGCAATACTCAGTAACTATATTATATTTGACAATTTTTATTTTTATGCTATAATTATATTATAAAGCAACGGCGCTTTTTCAATGGAGAAGAAGCGTCTTTTTTGTTTAAAAGACGATTACGGTGATTATTAAAAGATGATTACAGTGATTGTCTAAAGAAGATGCTTGATAAAGTAATTTTAATATTTTTAACTAGGATCCAGGATCTAGCATCCAGGATCTGAGCGAACAGTCTTCGGGAGACGGCATGATAGCGGTAATAAACTACGGGGCGGGAAACCTATACAGCATAAGCAAGGCACTCGAAGGGCTGGGCGCGAGCGTAAAAATAACCGACTCCCCTTCTGTTCTTAGTTCTGCTTCCGCGGTCGTGCTTCCGGGTGTCGGCGCTTTTGACGAAGCTATGGCTATTCTGCGGAAAACCGGGCTGGCGGATGCCATAAAAAGATCTGCCGAAGGCGGCAAGCCGTTTTTGGGCATATGCCTGGGCATGCAGCTCCTGTTCAGCGGAAGCGAAGAAGGCAAAAGCAAGGGCCTTGGTATTTTTAAAGGCACGGTCAGGCAGTTCAGCCGCAAACTGAAGGTACCGCACATGGGATGGAATGTTGTCAGGCAAAGAAATCAGTCACCGTTATGGAAAGGCTTGCCTGCCGGCAGGTGCTGGATGTATTTCGCGCACTCTTTCTACCCAATACCAGCGGATAAGGAAGTTATCGCCGCAACAACCGATTACGGCGTTAAATTCGCCTCGATGGTCCGCAGGGATAACGTGTTAGGGACCCAGTTCCACCCGGAAAAGAGCGGCAGTTACGGGCTTATATTCCTTAAGAACTTCCTTGAACTAATTCATACGAAAGAATAACCACGGAGACACAGAGGCACAGAGAAATTCTTGGTTTTAAACTTGACCCTTGATACTTGACCCTTGATACTTTATTTAAAAAAGGAGAGGATATGCTGGCAAAAAGGATAATACCGTGCCTGGACGTGAAGAATGGCAGGGTTGTCAAGGGCATACACTTCAGGAACCTGCGGGATGCCGGTGACCCTGTGCAGAACGCGGCTTTCTACAGCAAAGAAAGCGCTGATGAGCTTGTATTCCTGGATATCACGGCTACGATTGAAAACCGCAAAACTGTCGTTAATATGGTCAGGAAAACAGCTGCCAGGGTATTTATCCCTTTCGCGGTCGGCGGTGGGATCAGGAACATCAAAGACATCGGGGTCCTGCTCAGATCAGGCGCGGACAAGATCTCCATAAACACCGCGGCTATAAAAGACCCCCTGCTGATAAAAAGGGCTTCCCGCAAATTCGGGAGCCAGTGCGTGGTGGTGGCGATAGACGCCAAAAGAATCACCAAAGTCAAAAGTCAAATTGCAAAATGTAAAATGTCCCCCCTTGCCCTTAATGGGCAGGCAGAGGGGATTTCGCTGCCAGCTCAACAAAAGTTTAAAACCCTTACACGTAACACGTTATCCGCCCCGATGAATATCGGGGCGAGACCTCGCCCCAGTGCTTACTGGGGCGGGCACCTTACACCATCTTCAAGATGGGAAGTTTACGTCAACGGCGGGAATACACCGACCGGCATAGACGCGGTGAAGTGGGCGAAGAAAGCGGAAAAACTGGGGGCCGGCGAGATACTTCTGACAAGCATGGACAGGGACGGAACTTTAGACGGGTACGACATCCCCCTTACGCGCGCTGTCAGCGAAGCCGTGAATATCCCGGTGATAGCGTCCGGCGGAGTGGGAAACCTGAAACACCTGTATGACGGCATAGCGAAGGGAAAGGCGGACGCTGTGCTTGCCGCTTCCATATTCCACTATAGAAAATATTCGATACGCCAGGCAAAGCAATACCTTAGAAAACGGGGCATACCCGTGAGAATATAGGAAAAGCGTGTCAACGTGTCAACGTGTCAGCGTGTCAGAGTTTAAAAATAATCCTGGATTAAGGAATTTTACCTTTGACTTTGTCCCCGCAGATTTCTTATGAAATCTAGACGCTGGGATCCCTTAGGGACGATTTGACTTTTGACCTTTGAGTTCTCCGTGCCTCCGTGGTAATTTTGTAAATCCGTATGCATCCGCAAAAACAAAAATGCAAGAGACAATATTAATACTAAATTTCGGCTCGCAGTATGACCAGCTCATAGCCCGCAGAGTGCGGGAAAACAACGTATTCTGCCGTGTTGTCCCATACAATATCAATCCCCGCAAGATAAGGGAGATCTCACCCAAGGGCATCATTTTTACAGGCAGCCCTGCCAGCACCTACAAAAGCAACATCAAACCCAAATCTGAAATCTTTGATCTTGGGATCCCGATTTTGGGCATATGCTACGGAATGCAGGTCATCGCGCACATGCTCAAAGGGAAGGTCAGCAAAGCAAAAAAAAGGGAATACGGGAACACGCCCGTCTCAATCCTGCGCAACGAAAAATTATTCGCCGGGATCCCGAAAAAATTTATCTGCTGGATGAGCCACGGGGACTATGTGGCAAAAATGCCCTGCGGTTTTGAAAGGATCGCATCCACAGGCAACACGGACATTGCCGCGATGGCGGATAAAAAAAGGAATATCTGGGCTGTCCAGTTCCACCCTGAAGTGATCCACACCCGGCACGGCAAACAGCTTTTCCGAAACTTCCTTTATAAAATATGCGGGTGCAGCGGCGACTGGACAATGGGATCATTAATCAAAGAGTCGATCGCTGATATCAGGGCAAGCGCAAAGGGCGGTAGGGTCCTTCTCGGCTTAAGCGGGGGCGTTGATTCGTCCGTGTGCGCGGTCCTTATTCATAAAGCGATAGGCAAGAAACTTACCTGTATATTCGTGGACAACGGCCTGCTGAGGAAAAACGAGGGAAAACGGGTGCAAGACGTTTTCCGCAGGAATTTCAGGCTTAACCTGCGGTATGTCAATGCCTCCCGCAGGTTCCTGAAGAAACTCAAAGGCGTGCTTGACCCTGAACGCAAACGCAAGATCATAGGAATAGAATTCATCCGCGTTTTTGAGGCAGAGGCAAAAAAGCTGGGAAAGGCCGAATACCTCGCTCAGGGAACCCTGTACCCGGACGTGATCGAATCCCGCTCAGCTCTTGGCGGGCCAAGCGCCCGCATCAAAACCCACCACAACGTGGGAGGCCTGCCGGAAAAAATGAAACTGAAACTCATAGAACCGCTTAAATATCTTTTCAAGGATGAGGTAAGAAAGCTGGGCCTGGAACTCGGGATGCCCGAAGAGATCATATGGCGCCAGCCTTTCCCCGGGCCCGGGCTTGCGGTGCGGGTCATAGGTGAAGTCACAAAGGAACGCCTGGATATACTGCGGGAAGTTGACAGGCTGGTTGTGATCGCGATGAAAAAAGCAGGGCTTTACAGAAAATTATGGCAGTCATTCGCAGTCCTGCTGCCGGTAAAAAGCGTGGGAGTGATGGGCGATGAGCGGACCTATGAGAACGCGGCCGCCCTGCGCATGGTAACAAGCGAGGACGCGATGACAGCTGACTGGGCGCGCGTCCCCTACACCATCCTCGCTGAGCTTTCAAACCAGATAATAAACGAGGTTAAGGGCGTGAACCGGGTTGTATACGACATCTCTTCCAAACCGCCTTCCACGATCGAGTGGGAATGATTAATACAGTCGTGCGTCGGACGTCTTGCGTCGAACGTTTCACTACGTCATGCATATAAATCTTTAAAACATACAACCCGCTAGGGCGATGTATGACGGTATTTTCGTACGACGCACGACTTACGACGTTCGACGAATACAGGAGAAAGAATGGCAAAATACATATTCGTAACAGGCGGGGTTGTTTCTTCACTTGGCAAAGGGATCACTGCGGCATCCATAGGATGCCTGTTAAAGAACTGCGGGCTTAAGGTCAACATCCTCAAGATAGACCCTTATATCAACGTGGACCCGGGGACAATGAGCCCTTTCCAGCACGGCGAGGTTTATGTGACTGATGACGGAGCTGAGACAGACCTGGACTTGGGCTATTACGAACGGTTTATGGACGTAAGCCTTACTCAGGATAACAATTTCACTACCGGAAGGATATACGACACGATCATATCACGGGAAAGGCGGGGAGATTTCCTGGGCGGGACTGTCCAGGTGATCCCCCATGTTACCAATGAAATTATATCCAGGATCAGGAAACTCGGGTCTAACTGCGACGTGGTCATCACAGAGATCGGAGGGACCACCGGAGATATAGAAGGCCTGCCTTTCCTGGAAGCTATAAGGCAGTTCAGGCTGGACCTGGGAAGGGAAAACGCCTGCTACGTGCACGTGACACTTGTCCCCTACATACGCGCGGCTGATGAGATGAAAACAAAACCCACCCAGCAGAGCGTTGCGAAACTGAGGGAGATAGGCATCGAACCCCAGATCCTTATATGCAGGACCGAAAAAACCCTTCCGGAAAGCATGAAGAAAAAGATCGCTCTGTTCTGCAATGTCCAGGAAAAAGCCGTTATAGAGGAAAAGGACGTATCTTTCAGCATTTACGAAGTCCCTGTGATGCTCAAGAAACAGGGAATGGACAGGCTCATACTTGAAATGCTGAATCTAAAAACCAGGCCCAGCAAGATGTCCGGCTGGGAAAAGATGCTTGACAAGATGAAACGGAGTAGAAAAAAGGTCACTATCGCCGTTGCGGGCAAATACACGAACCTGCGGGACGCCTATAAAAGCATATGGGAAGCGCTCTTGCACGCGGGAACCGCGAATTCCGCCAGCATCCAGGTAAAATACGTTGACGTTGAGACCAGGAACCTGAAAAAAGAGCTGAAGGGAGCGGACGGCATACTTGTTCCCGGAGGATTCGGGGACAGGGGCATAGAGGGAAAGATCGAGGTGGTCAGGTTCGCGAGGGAAAACAAGATACCGTTCCTGGGCCTGTGCCTGGGGATGCAGTGCGCTGTCATTGAGTTCGCCAGGAACGTATGCGGGTTGAAAGGCGCGAACAGCACGGAATTCAATCCCAAAACGCCCTTTCCTGTGATCGACATGATGCTCGAACAGAAAAAGCTGGCACAGAAAGGCGGGACAATGCGGCTGGGTGAATACCCCTGCGAGATAAAGAAAAATTCCCTGGCGCTGCGCGCGTATAAAAAGAACCTTGTTTTCGAACGCCACCGCCACAGGTACGAGCTGAATAACGAATTCAGGGAATTGCTGGAATTAAAGGGGCTGAAAATAACCGGGGAATGCAGGGGCAGGAAACTTGTCGAGATCGTGGAGATCGAAAAGCACCCCTGGTTTGTCGCGGTGCAGTTCCACCCGGAATTTAAATCCAGGCCCAACCGCCCCCATCCCCTGTTCACGGATTTCATAAAGTCTGCAGTTAAGCGTTAAATGATAACCACGGAGACACGGAGGCACAGAGGAATACATTCAGCCACGGATAATACCTACTTGTCAACTTTGTAAACTTCTGTAAACTATGTAAACTGTATTTTGTTAAGGAAAAATGATTAAGCATTCGTGCGGGATTTTTGGGGTATTCGGGCACAGGAACGCGGCTGAGCTGACGTACCTGGGGCTTTATGCTCTTCAGCACCGGGGACAGGAAAGCGCCGGCATCGTTGTTTCGGACGGCCGAAGTATGAGGCACTGGCGCGGCATGGGCCTTGTCAGCGAGGTCTTTACCCCTGAGGTCCTCTCAGGCCTTCAGGGAAAAACAGCCATCGGCCATGTCCGCTATTCAACAACAGGCTCTTCAACAGCCAAAAACGTCCAGCCCTTCGTTGTCGAGTATTTCGGGACATCCCTGGCTGTGGCGCACAACGGCAATATAGTGAATGCCGCCGCTTTGCGCGAAAAACTTGAATCCTCCGGTTCCATATTCCAGTCCACGATGGACAGCGAACTGCTCCTGCACCTGATAGCTAAATCCAGGGAATCTGATTTCAGAGATAAGGTCTCAGCATCGCTTGGAAAGCTCAAAGGAGCGTTCTCTATACTCCTGCTGACCGAGAACCAGTTCATTGCCGCAAGAGACCCGCACGGGTTCAGGCCGCTTTGCCTGGGCAGGATAGATGGGGCATGGGTGGTCTCTTCAGAAACCTGCGCGCTTGACCTTATCCATGCCGGTTACGTGAGGGACGTGGAACCGGGCGAGATCATTTTCTTTGATGAAAACGGCCTGCATTCCTTCAAACCCCCGACGGAAACAAAACACTCATTCTGCATTTTTGAAATGATATATTTCGCAAGGCCTGACAGTAATATTTTCGGGGGCAATGTTTCCACGGCAAGAGAATGCCTGGGCATGCGGCTCGCAAAGGAGCACCCGGCAAAAACGGACCTGGTGATGCCGGTCCCTGATTCAGGGACGTACGCGGCGCTTGGGTACGCGCAGGAATCAGGCATCCCTTTTGATATGGGTTTTGTAAGGAACCACTACGTGGGCAGGACGTTCATCCAGCCGTCCCAGGAAATAAGGGACCTCGGTGTCAGGATAAAACTGAACCCCGTGCAGGAAACAGTCAGGGGCAAACGCATAGCCGTAATTGAAGACTCGATAGTCAGGGGTACAACCAGCAGCATAAGGATGAAGGCTCTGCGGGAAGCAGGCGCGAAGGAGATACACATGAGGGTATCCTGCCCTCCCCTGCGCCACCCCTGTTTTTACGGGATAGATTTCCCGACACGCGCCGAACTCACCGCGGCATCGCACAGCGTTGAGGAGATACGCAGGCGCATTGGGGTTGACACCCTGGGTTACCTCAGCCTTGAAGGCATGCTTGGATCGATGCCGGTGTCCGGAAAAAACTTCTGCACTGCCTGCTTTACCGGCAGGTATCCGGTGCAGGTGAAGAAAGAGCTCTCAAAATACGCATTCGAGAAAAAATGCAAAGATTAAGATTTCCACCCCCGCAGCCCGTTATCGGGCTAACGCGGGGATTTCGCTTCCCGCTCAACGAAAGCACTCCGCCCGTCTTTCAGCGGGCGAGACTTCGCCCACCTGAAAGGATGGGCGAGGAAAGCACGAAAAATTCAGCCACGGATATCCACGGATAAATAATTTTTTAGCTTTTACAAATGGCTAAAAACTAATGACAAATAACTGCCTTTTAACCACGGATGCACACGGATTTGCACGGATTAATCTTCTATCTGATACTTGACACTAAAAATAATCACCGTAATCGCAGTTAAAAATCACCGTAATCATGATTTTAGGGGGAACAATGGCTGAGAAAAAAGTATCGTCGCAAATGAAGCAGATCGAAGCGCTGTCAAAAATAAGCCAGGCGATATCGTCGGATCTGTACCTTGAGGATATCCTGCGCCTGATAGTGACCGTTACAGCCGAGGTGATGAACTCCAAAATATGCTCCCTGATGCTCCTGAACGAGAGGGGCGAACTGGAGCTTAAAGCCACCCAGGCTGTAAGCGAGGCGTATAGGAAAAAACCTTCCCTGAAGCTGGGCGAAGGCATAGCCGGAAAAGCGGCGCGGGAGAACAAGCCGGTGATCGTCCCTGACGTGAAAGAAGAATCCAGCTATATGAGCCAGGATATTGCGGTGCGGGAAGGCCTTTGCTCGCTCTTAAGCCTTCCGCTTGCCGCGAAAGGAAAGGTCATAGGCGTCCTGAATCTTTATACCTCATCGCCGCACAAGTTCACGAAGAGCGAAATAGCAACACTCACTGCCGTTGCCAACCAGTCAGCTGTCGTCATAGAGAATTCCAGGCTCCTGGTGCAGACAAAAGTGGTGCAGGAAGAACTTGAAACAAGGAAACTCGTTGAGCGCGCGAAGGGAATACTCATGAAACAGGGACTCTCGGAGCAGGAGGCGTTCCGGAAGATCCAGAAGAAGAGCATGGACCTGCGCAAACCGATGAAGGATATCGCCGAGGCAATAATCCTTACAAGCGAGATAGAAAAATGAAACCAATGAGGCTGATAATAAAAAAAGGCATCGTTGAGTTGACGATCCTTTTTTTTACGGTTATTTTTGCCGCCGGATGCGCGAGGCGCCATTCCATAACCATGGCCGGGTCCACGGCATTCCTCCCCTTCGCCGAACAACTGGCTGAGGATTACATGAAAAAGTTCCCCGGGACAAACATAAACGTCCAGGGCGGAGGTTCTGCCGTAGGTATACAGTCCGCCCTGAACGGAACAGCGCAGATAGGAATGGCTGACTTGATAACACTCCCGGAATCGGCAAAGGACCTGAAGAAATTCGTTGCCGCAAATGACGGAATATGCCTGATAGTGCACCCGTCCAATAAAGTGGAAAACCTGACAACCAAGCAGATAAGGGGAATTTATTCAGGCGAGATCAAAAACTGGAAGGAAGTCGGCGGGATCGACAAGCCCATAACGGTCGTGTCCAGGGAGGCAGGATCAGGCACGAGGTCCTCGTTTGAAGACCTTATGTTCAAGGGCATAAAACTGGCGGGCAGCGCGATAATCGGTGATTCGAACGGCACTGTCCGCGAAATGGTCATCAACGATCCATACGCCATCGGATATATTTCGCACGGCGTCGTTAATGAGAAGGTTAAAGCGTTGAAAGTTGACGGAGTTCCTCCGGAATACGACAACTTCGTATGCGGCAGGTACAAGCTGCTGCGCCCCATTTACCTGCTGATAAGGGCTGAATACGAAACCCAGACAAAAGAAATCCTTGAATATATATTAGGCCCGGAAGGACAGGACACTATTAAGGAACAGGGACTAATTCCGGCCGGTGCCTGCGGCAAATACTGACAGGAATAGGAACATGAAAAACGCAAAGGAAGTCGTGGTTGAAAAAAGCCTGATGCTGATCGCGTTCTCCGCGATCTTCATGCTTTTCTTGATAGCCGTGTTTATTTTTAAAGAAGGCAGCCCCCTGATATTCAAGATCGGCTTGAAGAATTTCATATTAAGCGCAAAATGGTCGCCTCTGGAAGGGCAATTCGGCATTCTCGCGATGATCATTGGTTCGCTGTGGATCACAGCAGGAGCTCTTGTTATCGGCGTTCCCCTGGGCCTGGGGTGCGCGATACTCCTTTCTGAATTTTTGCCCCGCGGGATAACAGCATTCTTAAAACCTACCATCGAGCTGCTTGCCGGAATACCTTCTGTTGTTTACGGATTCATAGGCGTGGTCGTGCTTGTTCCATTCATAAGGGAACGCTTCGGCGGTCCCGGGCTATCTGTTCTTGCGGGATCGATCATTCTGGGGATCATGATCCTGCCGACAATAATAAGTATTTCCATCGACGCGCTGCAGGCAGTGCCTCGCTCCTACAGGGAAGGTTCCCTCGCGCTCGGAGCGACACAGTGGCAGACGATCAGCATGGTTACGCTGAAGGCGGCGCGCTCAGGGATCCTGGCAAGCATCATACTCGGTATGGGAAGGGCTGTGGGCGAAACTATGGCGGTAATTATGGTGGCAGGCAACGCCGTGAAAATACCCAATTCCATTTTTAATCCCGCGCGCACGCTGACAACCAACATAGCGCTGGAAATGGGTTTCGCGACCGGTGACCACAGGGCTGCGCTTTTCGCCACAGGGGTAGTGCTTTTCGTCATAATAATGATCCTGAACATCCTGGCAAATTATGCATTCGGCAAACGCAAGTAAATATGATTACACCGATTGTTAACACAGATTACACCGATTACAAACTATACAACTAATTTCGTTATTTAATTGAATATTTTTAAATCTGTGTAATCGTTTTACAGAATCTGTGTAATCAAATCCGAAGGATTCTAATGAGGATAGATCCGAAGGTCTCCCAGAGAATTATGGTAACGGTCCTGAGCCTTGCCACGGGTTTAGCCCTGGTTATATTATTTTTTATTATCATTTTTATACTGAGCAAGGGGATTCCGGTGCTTAACTGGAAATTCCTTTCAACCTTTCCTTCAAAAATGGGCAAGGCCGGGGGGATCCTGCCCACCATAGCCGGGACGTTCATCCTGACCCTTGTCGCGTTAGTGTTCGCGGTCCCGCTGGGCGTGGGAGCCGCAATATATCTTGCGGAATACATCCGGGAAGGGAAAACCACAAAAATCGTCAGGTTCGGAGCGGATTGCCTTGCCGGGATACCGTCTATCATTTTTGGGCTGTTCGGGTTCATATTGTTTGTTGTTATCCTCAAAATGGGATGGTCGATCCTGTCAGGCGGGCTGACCCTTGCTTTTATGGTCCTTCCGACGATCATCAGGACAAGCGAGGAGGCGGTCAAATCCGTTCCTTATTCCTGGCGGGAGGTAAGCCTGTCACTGGGAGCGACGAAGTGGGAGACCATAAGGAAGGTTGTGCTGCCGAATGCCGTTCCCGGGATCCTGACCGGCATCATACTCAGCGTGGGCAGGAGCATCGGGGAGACCGCGGCCATAATTTTCACCGCGGGCTCATCCCTGAGACTGCCAACTTCTCTGTTCGATTCCGTGCGCACGATGTCCGTGCATTTCTATATACTCTCCCGCGAAGGCATTTCGATGAAAAACGCGTACGGCACAGCCGCGGTGCTCGTGATCCTTATACTCGCGATAAACCTTGCCGCTTACTGGATATTGCACAGGTTTACAAAGAGAAACACATAAATAGGACCACAAGATTCCACGAGATTCGCACGCGATACAGCCCTTGTTGTCATTGCGAACGATAGTGAAGCTCCGAAGGAGTCCCTTTGGGACAATCCGGCTTTTAGATTGCTTCGTCGTTCCACTCCTCGCAAAGACAAAAGAACAACCTTCTGGTGAAAATCTGTGTAATCTATGCGAATGAAATGAGCAAAATCAGCGTGAAAAAACTTGACATATTCTTCGGCAAGACACACGCGCTCAAGAACGTCACCCTGGACGTAAGCGCAAACAAAGTTCTTGCGGCCATAGGCCCGGCCGGAAGCGGAAAAACGACATTCCTCAGGAGCCTTAACCGCCTCAACGACCTGAACCCGGATATGCGCTATACGGGAAAGATACTTCTTGATGGGAAAAATATATACGATGAAGATGTTAATCCCGTTGAACTGCGAAGGAAGGTGGGGATGATCTTCGCTCTGCCTATTCCCCTGCCTATGAGCATCTGTGAGAATATCACTTACGGCCCGAAACTTGCGGGCACAAAAAACAGAGCGGAGCTCCGGGAACTTGTGGAAAAAAGCCTTGAAGATTCCTTCCTCTGGGATGAAGTGAAAGACAGGCTTGACGACCCCGCGATGAAACTGTCAGGAGGGCAGCAGCAGCGGCTGTGCATAGCCCGGACCCTTGCGCTTAAACCTGATGTGATACTTATGGACGAGCCCTGCTCCGGGCTTGATCCGATCTCCACAGCCAAAATTGAAGAGGCAATGACTGCGTTAAAAAAGGAATACACGATAATAATCGTCACAAATAACACCAAGCAGGCCGCAAGGGTCGGCGACAACACGGCGTTTTTCCTTATGGGCGAGCTCATCGAATACGGTGAAACTGGGAAGATGTTCACCGCGCCAAATGATAAAAGGACCGAGGAATATATATCAGGCCGCTTCGGATAAAATAAGATTACGGTGATTTTATACTGATGATTACGGTGATTAAAAAATAATCACTGTAATCTCTTTTAAAATCACTGGAATCAGGAAGTAATGATGAATGCGATAGAAGTTAAAAATCTATCTTTGCACTACGGCAGCTTCCAGGCGCTGAAAAACGTAAACGTCCAGTTCCAGGAAAAGATGATTACCGCTCTCATCGGCCCTTCGGGATGCGGGAAGTCCACCCTTTTGCGCTGCCTGAACAGGATGAACGACCTTATAGAGGGCGTAAAAATAACCGGCGTGGTGAACTTCCGGGACATAAACATATATGCCCCCGGCACTGATGTAGTAGAGCTGCGCAGGCATGTCGGGATGGTGTTCCAGCGCCCCAACCCCTTTCCCCTATCCGTGTTTGATAACGTGGCTTACGGGTTGCGCGTCCACCAGGAGATGAAGAAAATACAGCTTTCCGCGATTGTGGAACGCAGCCTTCAGGCAACCGGACTGTGGGACGACCTGAAAGACAAACTTAGCGAAACAGCCACAGAGCTGCCGCTCTACCAGCAGCAGCTACTCTGCATTACAAGGCTGATCGCGATCGAACCTAAGGTGATCCTCATGGACGAGCCCTGCTCTGCCCTTGACCCCATAGCCACCGCGAAGATAGAGGAACTGATGCTTGAACTTAAGAAGAAGTATACCATAGTGATTGTCACGCACAACATGCAGCAGGCCGCAAGGGTGTCGGACTACTCCGGCTTTATGCTGATGGGCGAGCTCATAGAATTCAACAAGACAGGCAGGATATTCACAAATCCTGACGATAAAAGGACCCAGGACTACATAACAGGCTGTTTCGGCTAGGGGACTGTCCCATTTACGGGCCGAAGGCCGTAGAATGGGACTGTCCCCACTAAACTGGAGGTTAATATGGAACGCCACTTTGACGAGGAACTAAAGGAACTTAAGAACAGGCTCCTGTACGCGGCAGGACTCGCTGAAACGATGATCTCGGACTCTGTAAAAGCTCTTACCGAGCGCAGGGGTGTGATCATTGACGAGGTTAATAAGAAAGAAGATGAGCTGAACCTGCTTGAGATAGAGATAGACGACAGGGCGATAAAAATGATGGCCCTGCACCAGCCGGCAGCGGTTGACCTGAGGTTCCTTGTTTCAGCGCTCAAGATCAACACCGAGATCGAGCGCATGGGAGACATGGCAATAAATATCTGCGACGCTGCCAGAGAACTTTTAAAACAGCCACCGCTTAAGCCCCTGATAGACATACCCAGGATGGCGCAGATTACCGGTCAGATGATCAAAGACAGCCTTGATGCGTTCGTCAGGCAGGACGCGGAACTCGCCAAATCAGTCTGCAAAAGGGATGATGAAGTGGATGACCTGAAAGACCAGATCTTCAGGGAGCTCCTGACATATATGATGTCTGACCCCAACACGATAGAAAGAGCCATGGACCTGATCCTGGTCTCCCGCCATCTTGAGCGCATAGCGGACCACACCACGAACATAGGCGAGGAAGTCATCTTCATGGTCCAGGGCAAGGACATCAGGCACCACATAGAAGAGAAGAAACAGAATTAAAGCGAGGTGTAAAATGAAAGAGGAAAAAATAAAGAAAGTGATAAGAGAGGGCTATGGCAGGATAGCGAAGGGAAAAAGCACCTGCTGCGGGCCGAAAAAATCCTGCTGCGAAGGCGGTTCCATAGCCGAGATTGTCAGTAAAAACATAGGGTACACCGACGAGGAACTCGGTTCGGTCCCTGAAGGCGCAAACCTGGGCCTGGGCTGCGGAAACCCCACAGCGCTTGCGTCCTTAAAGGAAGGTGAAACCGTCGTTGACCTCGGCTCAGGCGCCGGGCTTGACTGTTTCCTCGCAGCGGACAAGGTCGGCGCGAAAGACCGGGTCATAGGCATAGATATGACGCCTGAAATGGTCAAGAAAGCCAGGGAAAACGCAGGAAAAGGCAGATACGCGAACGTGGAATTCAGGCTGGGCGAGATAGAGAAACTGCCGGTTGACAGCAATTCCGTTGACGTTATCATTTCCAACTGCGTGATCAACCTTTCTCCGGACAAGCTAAAAGTCTTCGCAGAAGCGTTCAGGGTCTTAAAGCCCGGCGGAAGGCTGATGGTCTCGGACATCGTTTTATTAAAAGAACTTCCGGACCTGATCAAAAAGTCTGTGGCGGCATACGTCGGCTGCCTCGCGGGCGCGATGATGAAGGAAGACTACATTGAAGCGGTAAGGGGCGCGGGCTTTAAGGAAGTAAAAATATCGGGCGAGGCGGCTTTCCCGGTTGAGGACATAATCAGCGACCCGGTGGCGCAGGCGATCATCAAGACGATCAGGATGCCAGAGGAAAAAATAAAGGAATTCGCGAGCTCTGTCGTGAGCATAAAGATTTCGGCAATAAAGGGGACGGGTTCATTTAAATAAATGAACCCGTCCCCTTTTAATTGCTTTTACGGTGTAATCAATCTCATTTTCCGTTGTCCGCATTCCCAGGCTGAACCTGACCGCGCCGAACGCATCCTCGGGTTTTATTCCCATCGCGGTCAGCACGGCCGAAGGCTCTTTTGAATCCGCGTGGCAGGCTGAACCGGTTGATGCCGCTATGCCGGGAATTCTGTTCAGCAGTTCATGGCTGTCAACCCCGATGAAAGTGACGTTCAGCGTATTCGGGAGCCGCAGTTGGGAATGGCCGTTAAGTTTTATCTTTATCCCCGCATTTAATAACCCGTTCTGAAGCCTGTCGCGCAGTTCTTCCGTCCGCCTTGAATTTCTCCGCATATTTTTCGCAAGTATCTCGCAGGATTTGCCCAGACCCGCGATCTCAATCACGTTCTCGGTCCCGGGCCTGAGCCCCCTCTCATGGCCTGCCCCGAACATCAGGGATCCAATCCTTATCCCTTTCCTTATGAACAAAGCGCCGACGCCTTTGGGCGCGTAGAGTTTGTGCCCCGCGACGGACAGGAAATCAACGCCCAGCTCGCTGACCTTTACGGGAATTTTTCCCACGCTCTGGGCGGCATCCGTATGGATTAAGATGCCCTTTTTCTTCGCGATCTTTGATATTTCGGCAACCGGCTGTATGGTGCCGACCTCGTTGTTGGCGTGCATAACGGTTATAAGTATGGTTGATGGCCTGACCGCCTTCTTTACGTCATCGGGATCTACAAGCCCATGCCTGTCAACGGACAGGTAAGTTACCTCAAAACCGTTCTTTTCAAGATGCCTGCACGGGTTTATTACCGCGGGATGCTCTATTTTTGAAGTTATTATGTGATTGCCTCTTCCCCTGAAGGCCCTGGCAGTCCCCAGGATTGCGTGATTATTTGATTCTGTCCCGCCGCTTGTAAAAACAATCTCCTCCGGCAGGCATCCCAGCAGACCGGCCGCCCTTTGCCTGGCAGTCTCTACCCCTTCCTTTGCTTTTACCCCGAACCAGTGGCTGCTTGACGGGTTGCCGAAATGTTTCCTGATGTACTTCTCCATTTCCGCCGCGGCAAGGGGATGGACGGGCGTGGTGGCGTTATAATCAAGGTATATTCTCTTCATTTGAGTTTCTCCTTGCGGGACAGGGACGCGGAAATTACCGCGAACCCGCCTCTGCCAAAACCTTTTTGCGGCGCCTCCACTGATTTTATCCTGTCCGGAGCCTTAAATATGCCCTGATAGCAGGACAATCTGCCAAATCCCGCGTTCCTGACCAGAGATGCCGTTTCTTCCGCGCTTAAGAAATTTGTTTCCCTGTAAAATATGCTCTTCCTTTTTTTATATAACTTTCCAAGGAAACTACTTTTATCTATTATGCCGACAATAAGCTTCCCGCTCTCTTTCAGTGCCCTTTTTGCCTCCTGAAGGACTTTCAAGGGATCCTTTGTAAAACACAGAGTGTTGATGATTACCGCGTAATCAAAAACGGAGTTTCTGAACGGCAGTTTTTCACCAGCGGCCAACCTGATTGATATCCCCCTTTTCTTTGCTAATTCCAGCATTCTTTTTGAAATATCTATGCCGTAACGTATCCCC
>Ga0210056_1000800_pt1 | contig 27039 bp, 20 predicted proteins | sample CryGeyCG2014_080_2_FD_183965 | JGI IMG/M metagenome (GOLD analysis project Ga0210056, IMG submission 183965) | Groundwater microbial communities from aquifer - Crystal Geyser CG07_land_8/20/14_0.80 (SPAdes) (version 2) | ecosystem: Environmental > Aquatic > Deep subsurface > Groundwater | place...
TCGACACGTCATACGCTGATGATTGCCGAGATGGTAGCTATCGGGGCTACAGTCAATGAGGCATTTATAAACAGCCTGCAGGTGAGTAAGGATGTGCTCGAGTCAATTCTTTTATCGTTACATATTAGACTTGGTTTAAAAGAGAAAGAAAATGGCTATCGTTACAGAATGTATTAGCCCCCCCCCTCCTCCGCAAGTTAAAAAGAGGGGCAAGTACGAAGAACATGAGGATACCCTGAGCATTCTTCCTGGATTTGAATTTGAGGGCATATCGGCGTTCTGGCGGAAGAATGTTTCCTTTGTTGAGGCTGCAGAATTGGCCAACATCCTGCGTGCCCTGCGCAAGGTTGCCGGTCATATCGGTCAGAATGTAGGGAGAATCGAGTGGGCCGGTATGTCACATGCCGGGGAGACGGCTATTGTCCTCGATCCTGATATAGTCTGGGGGCGTTATCCTGTTCCCTTTAGAAGGATTGATTACTTGGTGGGAATTGTAACCCATGAGGCCCTACACAGGACCGAGTGGACCGACCTGGTGTGGAGAAAAATTGAGGAGGCCTCCCAAAATATGGGGCTTATCCATAAGATTATCCTTCAGAAGATCGTATATACGGGGGAGGATATTTATGTTGACTGCATCTCCGATAAATCCATCCTCGGCCTCTATACCCGGGCAGCCCGAAGTATAGCCATGGAGAAAGATCGCCTCCTTTTAACCTCCAAAGTCGCAACGGTGGAAGAACTGATTTATCTCTGGTGGGTCAGTGTATGGAGGGAGTTCGAGGAGACGGAAATATTACCGATCTATCGAGGACCGCTTGCCATTCTGCATGGTCTTACGGACAGGCTGAAGGAAGTTCATCAACAGAAAAAAAGCGTAACTGACCGTTGCACAGAGCGGTATCATCTATACTGGGAAACCTGGGAAAACATTAAGGATGTTGTCGCTTCTTGGCAGATAATGGATAGGTCATTATTGTGGTGTGCGCCGACAGAAGAGGCGGAAGTGTGTCCCAAGAAGCCCCCCAAAAAGTCTGTCCTGTCTGACGCTGAAGTCCAGCAGATAAAAACAAAACTTGCCTATGATTCAACGGATATTACACCTATTATCCGTTCTGTTGTGGGTGATGATGTAGACATCGTTCCTACCTCGAGGTGGGATTTCAATATGCCGGCCCATCCCGTGGTGGACCACCACCTGGCATCTCGCCTGAAGCTGATATTTGAGACTTACGCCGATCGGGAGATCCTTCCGAGTCGGGGACTTTTAAGCGGGAAGGTGGACAGGAGGAGGTTGTACAGGGCGCCCATCAATAGCCGCTGCTTTTTTGAGAAACAGTCTCTGCCTAAGATGGACTGGAATATATGTCTCCTCATGGATGCCAGCGGTTCCATGGCAGGGTTGAAGTGGAGAATGGTGGAGAATGTGGTGGGAACCATTCATAGAGCCTTCAGGGGTTTTGGAAATCGCTTGCAGGCCTATGCTTACTTTGAGGTGGAAGGGGTTTGTTTGATTTCTAAACTTACGAGGGGTAGTAATTTACTCTCCATTCCTCCTGCCGGTAAAACAGCCACCGGCCAGGCTATTATCGCCGCAGCATATTTTATGCCCCGCATGGGAGGGAGGAGTTTTATTATCCATGTCACTGATGGTGAGTCTAATCTTGGTTGCGATGTTCACTATGGCATTGACTACTGTAAGCGTAGAAATATACACCTCGTAACGTTGGGTTGTGGTTACAAGAACCGCGAGGCAATGTTGAAACAGTATGGCAAGGCGATTCAGTTTCTCGACCATTTTGACCAATTACCGTCTGCCATGGAGAAACTGCTTAGATGGATCATCATTTACGGTGTGCGAAAGTAAATAAGTCATAAGAGGAGGGCCACGCTTTGTCGTGGCCTAAGTCGTTAAAGAGGCAATAAGCGCCGGTATTACCTTAGAAACATCTCCCACGATGCCGTAGTCAGCCGCCCTGAAGATAGGGGCCTTTTCGTCGGTATTAATGGCGACAATTGTACCTGAGTTTTCCATTCCTACCAGATGCTGGCTTGCTCCGGAAATTCCACAGGCAATATATAACTTTGGTTGTACGGTCTTGCCTGTCTGGCCGATCATACGCCACTGTTGTAACAGCCCGGCATCGGTAACGGGCTGGGTTGCACCGAGCACCCCCTTGAGGACAGAAGCCAACGCCTGAACCAATTTAAGATTTTTCACTCCCCGGCCCACGGCGACAACAACCTTGGCATCTTCAATCCTCTCGCTATCCTCCTCTTTTCTTGCTTCCACGGCAACGATTTCAACATCCCCAGGGACGATCTGTAGTTTGACCATTACCGTCTTGCCTTGCCTTGTAGCGTCCCGCTCAGGTAAGGGAACTATCCCCGATTGAACGGTAGCCATCTGCGGCCTCGTATCCGTCACGATAGTTGCCAGATAATCAAAATATGGGCATGTTTGCAGTAACTGCCTTTTCTCTATATCTACCTTTAAATCAACACAGTGGGCGGAAAGGCCCGTCCTTAATTCACAGGCGACCCTCGGGGCCAGGTCCATACCGGTATCTGTACAGTTGAAAAGCACTACCTCCGGTTTATTTTCACGTATCAAATCACAGACGATCCTTTGGTAGGGGTGTGTGGTGTACCTTTCAAGAGCCTTATCTTCTGCCAGATAGACGACATCCGCCCCGTGGCATATCAGTTCCTCCGGTAGTTTGCCCAGACGATCCCCCACTAACAGGGCCGACAGTTCCACCTGGAGATCATCGGCAAGTCCACGTCCTAAGGACAACAGTTCCAGGCTGCCCTTTATTATCCGGTTTTCTCTGTACTCTGCAAATATCCAGACACCTCTGTATTCCTCTTTCATACCAGTTCCTTACTTCTCAATTCCTGTATCAGGCTGTGAGAGACCTCCTCCACAGAACCCTTGATCATTTTACAGCTTCGTTTCGCCTCAGGTGTAAAGACATTGATAATCTTGGTCGGAGAGACCAGTTCCTCTCTGAGACCGAGATCTTCCATACGCCATTTATGGGTATCCTTTTTTGCAGTCTCGTAGATATCAAGATAGGTCGGCATTCTCGGCTCGTTTATCCCTTTTAGAACAGTGACCAGAGCCGGCAATCCGGTTTCCACAGTCTCATACTCATCCTTGATCTGCCTTTTTGCCCGTAATTTACCATTGTTGACTGTCAGGTCAATAACGTATGTGATCTGTGGTATTTTAAGATAATGGGCAATCTGGGGGCCCACGTGTTGCGTACCACTGTCGGCGGTTTCCCTGCCACAGAGCACAAGTTGGAAGTCTCCTAATTTTTTTATGGCCTCTGAGAGGACAAACGAGGTTACAAGGCTATCAGCACCGGCAAATCTACGGTCACATAAAAGGACTGCCTGATCCGCACCCATGGCCAGCCCGTGCGTCAGGGTGCTTTCCACATCCTGAGGCCCCATGGAAACAATGGTTACCTTACCGCCATGCTTTTCCTTTAAGGTAACCGCCAGTTCCAGGGCATTCTTGTCACAGGGATTCATGATCCCCTTTATACCTTCCCTGATCAGGGCCCCCGTTTTCTTGTTTATCCGAATCTCTTCAGGTACCTGTTTTACACAAACGACGATGTTCATCGTATCACCATTTAATCACCATTTAATCAAGGGCCGAATCGAGGACGATTTTCTCACTCTTGAGTATCTCGGCGGAGATTATCAAACGCTGGATCTCGCTGGTACCCTCGCCTATGGTGCAGAGCCTCGCATCTCTCCAGTAACGTTCCACGGGAAAGTCCGTAGTAAGCCCATATCCTCCGTGTATCTGGATGGCTTTGTAGGTGACCCGGTCGGCCATCTCGGAGGCGTAGAGCTTTGCCATGGAGGTTTCTTTTGTATGCTTGAGACCCCTTTCCTCCATATGCAGAGCCCTGTAGGTTAAGAGTCTTGCCGCATCAATCTCCGTAGCCATATCCACAAGCATCGCCCTGATGATCTGGAAGTCTCCGATAGGCTTGCCGAACTGGTGACGTTCCTTGGCAAATTTTATCGAGGCCTCCAGCGCCGCCCTTGCTATTCCAACCGCTCCTATTGCCAGATAAAGTCTTATCACATCATAGAGGACCATCATGTCCATAAATCCCCTGTTCAGTTTACCGATCAAATTCTCCCTGGGTACCCGGCAATTCTCGAAGATCAACTCGCCATTGCTGATCGCCCGGTTGCTTATCAACTCCACCCTTCTGCCGATAGTCATCCCGGGGGTGTCTTTTTCCACCAGGATGGTGCTTATGCCACCGTAGCGATCATCAGCCGTGCGCAGGGTAAGAAAGTAAAAATCTGCCTTGCCGAGATTGGAGACAAACCATTTTGTTCCGTTGATGACCCATTCATCCCCCTCTAACCTGGCCCAGGTCCTGACCGAGGCCGCATCAGTTCCCGCATCGGCCTCAGAACCGGCATGGGCCCCCATCTTTTTCCCGTCAAAGAGGTAGGAAATCCATCTTTTTTTATTTTCCTCCGTTCCTACCCTACACACCTCGTAGGCCAGATACCAGGCCATATTTGTCGCCACCGCAGCCACCAGAGAATCACGGGCGATCTCTTCACATATTATCGCCTGATCAATATGGCTGCCCCCCATACCTCCGTATTCTTTAGGCATGATCACACCTAAGAGTTTCTGTCTGGAGAGCTTTTCTATAATGCTATAGTCAAACTCTGCCGTTCTGTCAAATTCCGCCGCCCTTGGGGCTATCTCCCTGTCAGAGAATTCCCGGACTACATTTTTCAAGACCTCTTGTTCTTTCGTATAAGAGAAATCCATGCTAACCTCCCCTGATTTTGTATAGTGGAAGAACAATACAAATAATTTAGAACTATTGTCAAGAGGAAAGGGTGTAATGAGTAGTTACTTGATATTTATCTGAAAATGTTGTAGGCTTTATTTTGTGAAGACGAAAAATGTGAGGTATCCTAAAGTATATAAAGGGCTGGCTTTAATCGCCGACCCGATATATCAGTACGCCTCTTTTACTGTCCCCTCATCTGATTTTCCGCCGGAAAAAACAGAAAAAGATTTGCTTGATTCACCATGGCTACAGAGGCTAAGAAGGATCTACCAGCTTCAGAGCGCACGGTGGGTCTATCCAGCGGCAGAGCACGCCAGATTTCAACACTCCCTCGGCGCCATGCACATTGCCGGTGAATTCGGAAGATGCCTCCATCCGAGTCTTTGCGAAGTATGCAGAGACGCCCCTTCCTTGAACTACGTGGAGGAACTTCTCCGGGTGGCAGGATTACTTCACGATGTGGGGCATGGCCCTTACGGGCATTTCTTCGATGACCATTTCCTTAGCCAGTACGGTTTAACCCATGAGGACATGGGACAGCTTATCATCGTGAGAAAGCTGAATAAGATCATCAGTTGTATCAGGAGGAGTCCCAGTGGTCCCTTTGCCAGGGGGGAAGCCCTTGATCCCGCTCAGGTTGCCTTCCTGATCAAGATGCCGACCGCTCAGGAGACGAGGAAGCCAAGATGGTTGCAACTTTTAAGACAGCTCTTCTCCGGCATCTATACCGTGGACAATCTCGACTATGTCCAGCGGGATGCCTACATGACCGGATTTTCCTTAGACATTGTGGATATTGCAAGGCTTCGGTTCTACACGTTTTTTACGGAAGATGGTCTGACCCTTCACCAGGCAGGCATTTCGGCGCTGAGCCGTTTTATAAATGCGAGATTGAATCTCTACACCAATGTCTACTTTCATCGAACAACAAGGGCGTTGGATCTCCACCTGCAGGAGATCTTCAGAGATACGATGAATATTGTCTTCCCTGCGAATCCCGCTGATGCCCTGGATGAGTACCTCAATTGCGATGAATGGCGCCTTTTTCATGAGGTGCAAAACTGGCTTAAGAATAAGGATCCCCAAAAAAGGAAATTAGGACGGGAATGGGAAAAGCTCCACCGTAGAGAAGTCAAGTGGAAGATGTCTTTTTCCACGGAGATTTCCGTTGACCAGATCCAGAAGGGAACCAGGGTTTCTCAGTCTGGTGATTACGAAAAACAGATCAGGGAGTATCTTCCTGCGGCATTGACACGCATCGCTTTGCGGGTAGATCTGGCTACCCAGGATCCGCGGCCCATCAATCCCATGGCAGAAACGGAGAAGAAGATCAATATCTTTAATCCGGCCACAGGGAGAACATCTCCGGAACCTTTGATTGATATCTACCGGTTTATCCCGGCCCGAGTCGTCCATTTCCGGGTGTTTTCTTTAAACCATAGTCACGATGAAGAACTCTCCATGGCCGCAGAAAAGACACTCAGTGCACTGGACGTGGTTACAAAGACCAATATATAATCAAATTGGTTATAGATTATGAACGATCACGAAACTACAGATTTAACACTTTTTGTGAAGACGTCGTATGAGGACATCACCCGCTGGAACCGGCAGCGAATCGTTGATACCCTGCTCCAGGAGACAGCTATGGACGTTGATACAGCAGAAATGATCAGCAGGGAAGTTGAAAAACAGATCATCTCTTCCGGGATCAGTCTGCTTACAACACCGCTGATCAGGGAGTTGGTGGACGCAAAGCTCATTCAAAAAGGCCTTGATAAAGAAAGAAGGATGCAAGTTCGTATCGGATTTCCTATTTATGACATCAGAGAGTTCATTTTTCACCAGAATAAGGAAAATGCCAATGTACCCCATACTCCTGAAGGCACAAACCTGGTTATAGCCGAAGGCATCAAACGGGAATACGCTCTCAATGATGTATTTTCCCACGAAGTGAGGGATGCCCATGTGACAGGCGATATCCATCTGCATGGGCTGGGATACATTGACAGACCTTACAGCGCATGTCAGCCCCTCGATTATATTAAAAAGTTCGGCCCGAACATCCCCCATTCCAACACAATTGCCAGACCGGCGAAGCACGTGGAGGTCCTGCTGGCCCATATGGTGCGATTTGGTTCTCTTCTCCAGGGGCATTTTGCGGGGGTCATCGGATGGGATGCGGTAAATTACTGCTTTGCTCCCTATATGACGGCGATGAGCGACAGGGGAATCAAGCAGTTTACCCAGATGCGCGTTTATGAATTCTCTCAGTTGACCTCGGCCAGAGGCGGGCAGTCCGTATTTACCGACATCCATCTCTATTGGGAAGTCCCGGAATATCTCGCTGATGTCCCGGCAATAGGGCCGGAAGGCAAATTCACCGGCAAGACTTATAAGGATTACTCTGTGGATGCCCAGAGGTTTGTCCGGGCCATTTTCGAGGTGTTCAGGGAAGGGGATGCCGCTGGAAGGCCTTTCATCTTTCCCCGACCTGTCGTCCATATCACGGAAAAGTTTTTTCAAACGCCGGGACATGAAGACTTTCTCAATCTTATCTGCGAGGTAGCCGCCGAAAAAGGGAATACCTTTTTTGTCTTCGAACGGGACGAAAAGGTCAAGACAATATGCGGTTATCCAAACTTAAAGGAGGGGGATATTCTGTATGATGATGTAAAGACTCCTTGGAAATTAAGATGTTTTGCCATCCAGAATGTGACCTTGAATCTCCCACGGCTCGGTTATAAAGTTAGAAGGGATGATCTAAAGTTGTTTCCCATGATTTCGGAGCTGATGGAACTGGCAGCAAAGGCCCACAGTCAAAAGAAAGATTTTATAGAAAGATTACTTTCCCACGGTGAGGCGGGACCTCTGGCCATGCTTGCCATGGACAAGGATGGCTTGCCCTATCTCAGAATGGACCAGTCATTCTATCTCATAGGTATGGCTGGGCTCAATGAACTTGTTCAAATCCATACCGGCAAACAATTGCACGAATCTACAAGCTCCCTTAACCTGGGATTAAAGGTAATCGAATACATGAAGAAGGAAACCGATAAGCTCAGTCAAAAATATGGGATGCGGTTTATTCTCGAACAGACACCGGCGGAGACCACAGCTTACCGTTTTGCCCGGCTGGACCTGAAGTATTTCTCCCCGGAGGCGGGACACTTTGTCAAAGGTGATCTGGCAAAGGGAGAGATATATTACACAAATTCCTCTCATTTGCATGTGTCGGCTCCCGTCTCTCCCATGGAACGCGTGGAGATGGAAGGGCGCTTTCATCCCTTTATCAGTGGAGGCGCCTTCACCTCTCTGTGGCTTGGAGATGCCCGGCCTTCCACGGAGTCCATTGTCAGATTCGTCACTGAGGTCTTCAGAGACACCAAGAGCTCTCAGATCACCTTCTCACCTGACTTCACAACCTGTACCGTCTGCGACAGGACTTTTAGGGGCTTGAGAGAAACCTGCCCCTTCTGCGGGTCAAAAGATGTGGAGGGAATTGCCAGGATTACCCAATATTTCAGTAGGATATCCGAATGGAACAAAGGCAAACGGGCGGAACTGAGAGACAGGAACCATAATTTAAATTCTATATTTTCCCCCTGAATTAATCGGCTTAACTACCTTGACATGAGGCAGTGTGATTATTATTTTAAAAGAAATGGAAGATTACATTGTAAAAATATTCAGGGAGAGCAGTCAGCTTAAGGAAATATTCGTCAATGAGAATCTCAGCAGGATTGTCAGTGTCGTCGAGGCGGTGATAGGCGTTTTAAAGGCGGGGAACAAGATACTACTCTTTGGAAATGGTGGCTCTGCAGCGGATGCCCAACACCTGGCTGCAGAATTTGTAAACCGCTTTGTCATCGAAAGGCCACCACTTCCTGCCATAGCCTTAAGCACCGATACTTCCGTTATCACCAGCATTGGTAATGATTATGACTTTTCAGAAATCTTCAGCAAGCAGATCAGGGCAATAGGACAGGCGGGAGATATAGCCTGGGGAATCAGTACCAGCGGAAACTCTCCGAATGTTGTCAAGGCTCTGGAGCTGGCGAAAAAGATCGGTATGATCACCATCGGTCTGACGGGGAAAGATGGGGGTAAAATATTACAGATGGTGGATTACTCTCTCCACGTTTCTTCCCAAAGTGTACCCCGCATTCAGGAGGTTCACATCACGTTGGGACATGTGATTTGTGAAATGGTGGATTTTAAACTGTTTCAGAGACCGGATACAAAATAGTGTCTATTGAAGATCTGATGACGAAGCTCAAGGAAAAGGAAAAAGAGGCCGCCGAAAACCTCGACAAGTATATGCGCGCCGTTGCAGAGCTTGAAAATTACAAAAAACGTGCCGCGAAAGAGAAAGCTGAATTCGTAAAATACTGCAATGAAAATCTGATCAAAGATATCCTGCCGCTGGCAGACAGCCTCGACAGGGCATGCAAGCACGCCGCCTGCAACGCAGACGACCTTGAGGTCTTCAAGGCCGGTCTTAAACTGGTTCAGGAGCAACTGCGCTGTTGTCTGGAAAAATACGGAGTCGAGAAAATTGAGGCTGTCGGCAAGGATTTTGACCCTAATATACATGAGGCCTTACTTCAGGTAGAGACCGAAGAACATGAAGATAACAAAGTGGTTGATGAATTCGAAAAGGGTTATCTTTTGAATAGCCGCCTGCTAAGGCCGGCCAGGGTCTCTGTCTGTAAGCATACGAAACGTAAAACGGCAACAGTTAAAGATTAAAAGATTAAGGAGGGTAAAAAATGGGAAAAATAATAGGGATTGATTTAGGGACGACAAATTCCTGTGTCGCCGTAATGGAAGGAGGGGATCCTGTTGTCATAGCCAATCAGGAGGGAAGCAGAACCACGCCTTCGGTGGTTGCCTTTACAGATAGCGGTGAGAGGTTGATGGGACAGGTTGCCAAGCGGCAGGCGGTAACCAATTCTGAAAATACCGTCTATGCCGTCAAGAGGCTCATTGGGAGGAAATTTTCCTCTCAAGAGGTTCAGTATGACAAGAAGATATCTCCTTACAAGATCACCGAGGCGAAAAACGGTGATGCACAGGTTACCATAAGGGGAAAAAACTATTCTCCGGCGGAGATCTCGGCGATGATTCTCACGAAGATGAAGCAGACCGCCGACGATTATCTCGGAGATAAGATAACCGATGCGGTTATCACGGTTCCTGCCTACTTTAATGATTCCCAAAGGCAGGCTACCAAAGATGCGGGGAAAATTGCCGGGTTGAACGTCTTGAGGATCATCAATGAACCGACGGCGGCGGCTCTGTCCTATGGTCTGGACAAGAAAAAGGATGAAAAGATCGCCGTTTTTGACCTGGGGGGAGGGACATTTGATATTTCCATCCTCGAACTTGGGGATGGGGTCTTTGAGGTCAAGGCGACAAACGGAGATACCCACTTGGGCGGTGAAGACTTCGACCAGAGACTGATAGAATATCTGGCCGCGGAATTCAAGAAAGACCAGGGAATAGATATCAGAAATGACAGGATGGCCCTGCAGAGGCTCAAGGAGGCGGCGGAAAAGGCAAAGATGGAGCTTTCCACCTCCCTGGAGACGGATATCAACCTCCCCTTTATTACCGCTGACGCTTCAGGGCCCAAGCACATGAATCTCAAGCTGACAAGGGCGAAATTGGAGACGCTGGTGGAGGACCTGATCGAAAAAGTAGTGCCGCCGTGTAAAACCGCCTTAAAGGATGCCAATCTTACCCCCAAAGACATAGACGAGGTAATCCTCGTAGGGGGAATGACACGTATGCCCAAGGTTCAACAGAAGGTTAGAGAAATATTCGGTAAAGAACCGCATAAAGGGGTCAATCCCGACGAAGTGGTGGCCATTGGTGCGGCGATCCAGGCCGGTGTTTTAGCAGGTGAGGTGAAGGATGTCCTGCTTCTTGATATAACCCCCCTGTCTCTCGGTATTGAGACACTCGGTGGTGTAATGACAAAACTGATCGAGAAGAACACCACCATTCCGACCAAGAAGAGTCAGACATTTTCAACGGCGGCGGATAATCAGCCGGCGGTAAGCATCCATGTCCTGCAAGGGGAACGCTCCATGGCAGCGGATAACAGGACGCTGGGAAGGTTTGAACTGGTCGGTATCCCGGCGGCGCCCAGAGGAATGCCTCAGATAGAGGTAACCTTCGACATTGATGCCAATGGGATTGTTCACGTATCCGCAAAGGATCTCGGCACGGGGAAAGAACAGAGCATCAGGATCACCGCCTCGAGTGGGTTATCTGAGGAGGAAATAAATAAATTAGTTAAAGATGCTGAGGCCCATGCGGAGGAAGATAAGAAGAAAAAAGAGCTGATTGAGCTGAGAAACCAGGCGGATTCGTTGGCTTACAGCGTGGAGAAAAACATTAAAGAGTTTGGCGATAAGATAGATTCTGCGGAAAAGGCCAAGATTGAAGAAGCTATCGCCGAGGTCAAGAAGAGCATCGAGGGCAATGATATCGCCGCCATCAAGGCGGCACAGGAAAAAATGACCGCTGCATCACATAAACTTGCTGAGGCTATGTATGCTAAAACTACGGCACAACCCGGAACGGGAGAAGGCGCCGGCGCTTATGCCGGGGGGCCGGAGACAGCCGGACATGAGGGAGGCAGCCCGAAAGACGAGAATGTCGTTGACGCGGACTTCGAAGATGTAAAGTAATCAGTAATATGATACCATCTCGCTTTCAAAGGATAACGCGGCGGCAAGGAGGAGTCGCCGCAGGCGTATTACTAATACGTCGAGGACGCCGACGACGAAGCCAATAAAGTTAGCCAAAGAAAGCGAAATGGTATGAGGTTTCTACTGACAAACGATGACGGTATATATGCGAAGGGGTTGAGTGTTCTGTATCAGGAGATCTCAAGGGATGCGGACTGTCTGATTGTGGCTCCTGAAGTTGAACAGAGCGCCGTGGGCCATGCGATTACCCTCTTCCGTCCCCTAATGGTAAGAAAAGCAAGAAAAAACGGGAATTTCCTTGGATATGCCGTAACGGGGACACCGGCGGACTGTGTCATGATCGGTATCAGGGAGTTATCCGAAAGGCCTGTAGACCTGGTCATCTCGGGGATCAATCTCGGCGCCAACGTGGGGATTAACATGATCTATTCGGGAACTGTATCGGCAGCAACTGAGGGGGCCATTTTGGGTATCCCTTCCATGGCGGTATCTCTCGATACCCTCAGGGAAGCGGACTTTACCTTTGCCGCCAGGTTTGCCAGAAAAATGGCCCAATTCATGGTAAAAGACAACCCCCGGAAAAATATTCCCCTCAACATCAATATTCCCGCTCTTCCCGAAGACAGGATCAGGGGGATTGTCGTGACAAAACAGGGCAGGGCGCGTTTTACGGAGAACTTTGAGAGAAGGGTAGATCCGAGAGATAATGTCTACTACTGGTTAGCCGGGGAGACAAAAACTTCCGACGAGGAAGAGATCAACTCCGATGTCTATGCGCTCTCCAAAGGGATGATCTCCATTACACCAATTGATTATGATCTGACCAGGTATGATGCCCTGCCTGATTTGAGTGCCCGTATCAAGGTACTATTCGGACAGGTGGAGGAGGAGCCTCCTACCCCTTGAGACCGTATTTCTTGAGTTTATAACGCAACATGCGTTCACTGATACCGAGGATATCGGCGGCCTTCGTCTGTTGCTCGCCCGCCTTTCCCATCGCCTCAAGGATCAATTTCCGCTCTAAATATTCCAGCGACCCATGGAGTAATCCCTCTCCCTTTTTCTGACTGGACGGGGGATAGATAAGACCTTGTCCGAAGGGAAGATCCTCCATCATTATTACCGGCCCCCTTGATATCACCACAGCCCGCTCGATGATGTTTTCCAGCTCCCTGACATTGCCTGGATAATCATACTTTAAAAGAAGGTCCCTGGCCTCGCTGCTGATTCCTGTAATGTTTTTGCCATTGGCCGCGGCAAATCGCATCATGAAATGTTCAAGCAACAGAGGTATATCCTCTTTTCTCTCTCTTAACGGGGGGACAGTCATCGCCACAACATTCAACCGGTAGAAAAGGTCCTCTCTGAAAAGGCCATCTCTGACCCGCGATTTTAGATCATGGTTGGTGGCGCTGATAATTCGTACATCGGAACGTATCGTCTGATTTCCACCGAGCCGCTGGAATTCACGTTCCTGAAGAAATCGGAGGAGCTTGACCTGCACGGGGAGAGAAAGCTCGCCGATTTCATCTAAAAAGATAGTTCCACCGTCGGCTTCCTCAAACCTACCGATCCGTTTCATGGTAGCCCCGGTAAAGGCGCCTTTCTCATGACCGAAAAGTTCACTCTCCAGGAGACTCTCAGGCAACGCCCCGCAGTTTACCGCAATGATAGATTTTCCCGAACGGGGGCTGAGATTATGGATCAGCCTGGCAAACAGCTCTTTGCCCGAGCCGCTTTCTCCCTGGAGGAGGACGGTAGCGCGGCTTCTCGCCACCCTTCCTGCCATATTGATCAAGTCCCTCATCTTTGGGCTGCGGTAAATGATCTTATCTGCCGTTACCCCCTTCTCTTTAAGTTCCTGGCGGAGGATCTCGTTTTCTCTAAGAAGGGTGCGTCGCTCCGAGACACGGGCGACAAGAAGAAGAAGCTCTTCAAATTCAATGGGTTTGTTAATATAGTCTATGGCGCCGGCCTTCATGGCCTCTACAGCCGTTTCTATCGTCCCATAGGCGGTAATGATCACCACATCTATCTCTGGATTGATACGCTTCACCTCTTTCAAGACCTGCATACCATCCATACCAGGCATTTTATAGTCGAGGAGAAGCAGATCAAAATGGCCATGGAGAACACGCTGCACGGCCTGATCTCCATTCTCCGCTTCTGCGACGGTATGGCCCTCTTTAATCAGGAAATCCCGAAGCATTTCCCGCTGTGACTGGCCGTCCTCAGCAATCAAGATGTTCAATGGCCTTATGCTCATGGCAAAAACCATTGTCCGTTCACCGTTATTCGTTGACCGTGTTCAAATATTCATTTCCGCAGGCAGCAAAATCTCAAAGGTCGTTCCTGAACCTTGCTGGCTAAAGACACGAATCTCGCCTCCATGGCCACGGATGATCTCATGGGCAAGAGACAGTCCCAGGCCAAGCCCCTTTTCCTTTGTCGTGTATTCGGGATTAAAAATCTGCTCCACCTCGGACGCGGTCATACCACACCCCGTGTCTGAAATTTTGATAGTTAGGCGGTGATTTCCCTCTAACTTGACAGAAATAGTAATGAAACCTCCACCTGTAATTGATTCCACCGCATTCTTGATAAAGTTAAGCAGGGCCTGCTGAAGTTTATCTATATCCATGGGGATGATCATGGAGGAATCATTCCACCTCGTCTGGATGGTGATACCTTTTGCGGCGGCCTCCTCTTGGATGAGGGCGACGACCTTCTGTAGAAGGTCTGTGACGGAGTAATTTTGCATTTCCAGTCGTCGGCTCTTGGAGAAGGTGAGAAACTCTTCAATAATTCCGTTAAGACGTCTTATTTCATCCCGGATGATTCCCGTGATGGTCTGGAATTCCTCGATCTTGCTCCCATCGGCTGGTATAAATTCCCGCTTGAGCCTCTGACTGGCCATACTGATGGCATTGAGGGGATTGCGGATCTCATGAGCCACGCCGGCAGCAAGTTGACCAAGGGCAGAGAGCCTTTCCGCCTTCTCGATGCGCCTTTCCATTTCTACAATCCCCCTTAGGTGTCTGTTTTGATTGTGGTAGAGCAACCACATTGATAAAGAGGCGATCAGGACGATCAATGCCGTGGAAACAACTATATTTCGCTTATTCTCCTCCAGTATTTTATCCGCGCTGCCGCGTTCAAGGCCAAGCCTGGCGATACCTGCCACCCGACCGTTTAAAGAAAGGGGAGTGGTAATGTCAAGGAGGTTTCTATCGTGGAAAGCAACTTTCCTGCTGACGATTTTTCTTTTACCGGCAAGGATTTGAGGAAATGGATAGGCATCTCCCTCTTTTCCATTTTCCGGCACCCGTCCTGCGCTGCCAAGAATCATCCCGCGCCGGTCCGTAATCCTGATATAGCTCAAACCCTGTCCCTCGCCTAATTTCTCAATGGCTTTTTCTACAGATACTTTTGTACCCCAATACCGCAGGCCCTCAGGGTCGAGGGCAATGATGATCGTTCCGCTCCCATCCTTGCGGCGGAGGGCAATGAATCCGATCTTCCTCAGTTTGCCGAGCTTGGTTAAGAGATTGAAGGCAACCTGTTGCCCGTTCATGACGTTGTTTTCCCCGGGGAAAAGTTCTTCCGGCAATGAACGGCTCCGAAAAACGATTCGACCCTGTTCGTTCAGGACAGTAACCAGCCACAAACCATTATCTGACGCAAATTTTTTTAAATACACATCGCTCAGGCGATCCGCCTTCCATTCGCTGTCAATTGTACGTCCCAGCTCTACGAGGGCGGTGGTCAACCAGTTCTGGGGTGAAAAGGCCTCATCGGTAAGGGGAACAAAAGTATGCTGGCCATCCCTCTGGTGTACCTGGACGAGAAGGTTAAGGTTTTCCTGGGCCAGTTTCTGGATAACCTTAACAATATTGAATCCTTGATTCTCCATAAAATCTACAAGTGTCTTATCAATCCTGCGGAGATCCATAATCCCCATGCTCAGAATAAGACCGATAAAAAGGGTGCAGGCCATGGCAACGGCGAGGGGCTGTAAAAAGGGGCGCGAGTGGCGGGAGGACTGATGCCGCCAGATAGGTTTTCCCCCGGCAGACATGACTGATTTTTTCTTAAACCACATTCGATGACGGCCACGACGGAGCGTGGCCCTCCCTTGAACTATACTCCAGCCCTTTCCGGAATGCCCTGAGGTTCGAAAAAAGCGCCCCCCATTATTTTGCCTATTCTTGCTGCCGTTGTTTTTAGGGGAGGCCGTAAATGGCCACCGCGCACATGAATTTCCCCGGCAGACCGGCCTGATTATGAACCAATCCCATACGGGGATTTTTCAACCGGCGTGTCTTATCCTCCGCCCTTCCCAGGAGTTGCTGATATATCTCAAACGCCTCTCTGCAACCGCTGGCCCCGATGGGATGCCCAAAGGCTTTCAACCCTCCGCTGAGATTGACCGGTATCTCCCCCTCCTGGGTCCAGGCCCCGGACTCTATATCCGCTCTCGCTTTTCCCCTCTCACAGAGTCCCAGAGACTCCACGGCAATAACTTCGGAGATGGAGAAACAGTCATGACACTCCACAAGATCAATTTCTTTCCGGGGATTCTTTATCCCTGCCATGGCATATGCCTCTTTACTGGCGTAAACGGTCTCATCCCAGATGGTAAAGTCATAATCCGTTCTGATGCTTCCCTGCCCCGGTCCTATGGAAAGACCTAATCCCTTGATCAGGACATAGTTGTCTTTGAATTTTTTCGCATCCTCCGCACGGCAGAGGATGGCCGCCGCCGCGCCGTCGGTTACGCCGCAGCAATCGAATAAACCGAGGGGCCACGCAATTACAGGTGCATTTATCACCTGCTCCTCGGTGATCACATTGCGGAGATGCGCCCGGGGGTTTCTGGAGGCGTTGTAGTGACTCTTTACCGAGACCTTGGCCAGCATCCTCTTTCCCTCCTCCGGGGTTAGTCCGTACTTCTTGAAATATCTCGTAGCGGCGAGGGCGTACATGCCGGGCGCGGTTATACCCCCTTCAAACACGGGGTGCGGAGGTATGGCCAGCTCGCCGAGTCCGCCGAAACCGGTATCCTTTAGCTTTTCAACACCTACGACAAGAACGATGTCATAGACCTTGGCCGCTACGGCAAAAGCGGCGTTTCTCAGGGCATCTGTCCCGGTAGCGCATCCGTTTTCCACATGGGTAACGGGCTTGTATTGGAGTTTCAAGGGCATCGAGATCGCCGCCCCGGTGATCCCTGTGGACGTCATCCCGGTTCCCGTTCCGTGAAATCCTATCGTTCCCACCCAGGCGGCATCAATATCTTTCATTTCGATCCCGGCATCCGCCAATGCATCATAGGTGGCATCCACCACCATATCCTCGCTCCCCATATCCCAGTTCTCACCGAACTTGGAACAACCCATACCTATAATTGCAACCTTGTCTTTAAAGCTCTCTGCCATCTTCCATCCCTCCTTATGCCCTTACCGGCCTGCATTTCCAGAAATAGTTGTGAATACCCTGCGCCTCGTGAACCCTTCTAAAGGTAAATTCCACCGGCATATCAGGGTTGATCTTTTCCGTGTCCCGATCCGTCAGCACAGTAGAAAACCTGCCCCCTCCGGCGATGTTCACAATGGCAATGACGGTGGGTTTGTCTACCGATGTGGCCAGATTATCCATGCTGTAAGTAAAGAGTGTCCCCTTTTTGTCCGACAGTCTTATCTCATCAAAGTCATCCTTGGCCTGACACCATGTGCAGACCCTCTGCATGGGGAATTGTATAGTTCCGCACTGCCTGCACTTATGCCCGTGGCAACTTAAGAGCCAGTTCCTATCCCTCCATGACATGGTCAGGGCTCCGAACCTCTCCGGTTCCCGCTGCCTGCCCCAATCGAGAATATTCCGGAAATGCAAATACTTTCCATAGGAGGGCAGTTCCATTCGTGATGCAAGGTTCTTCTTTATCCCCCGCCTGTCCCTGATCTTTTCTATTGGGTCGCACACCTTCAGGATGAAGGCATCCGCCCCGTCGCCGTAGTTGACAAAGAGTATCCTGTCCCCCGGTTTGGCCTCTTCCAGGGCGGCGACCAGCATCATCATGGCCTGAGCCGATCCCGTATGCCCCACCGTGGAGAGAAGAGAGTCCTGCAACTGGGTGGCGGGATCGAAACCAAGTTTCTTCGCAATTTCAAGGTGTCTCCTCTGATCAAAGGCATAGAATACGACTTTGGTGAAATCCTTCGGAGTAACTTTATACTTTTTGAAGATCATAGAGATTATCTCCTCAAGATGGGCAAGGTAACCCTTGGTAACGATAAATCTCTCCTCCCATGCCTGGACATATCTGTCCTCCTCTCTCTTCCAGATATCCATGAATTCACTGGAGATACTGACGCTTCCCTCGATTTCCACAGCGAGATCGGAATCTCCTATCAGAAAGGCCGCCGAGCCATCGCCGAAAAGCCTCTCGAATTGAGAATCCGGGGCGGGCACACGACAATCGGCTGCGGTGACTAAGAACCTCTTTGCCGATCCGGCCTTAACCGCATCTATCGCGGCCTTCAAAGCGTTCGTCCCCCCTCTTACCGAATTGGCAAAGTCTGCCGTCGTGATGTCCCGCCTGAGATCAATTACCTTGGCGATGATGCTTGCATTTTGCTTCTCACGGTAAGCCGGAGTGGTGGTCGCAAAATAAAGGCCGTCAATCATTGACCTGTCTAAGCCGTTGAGGCAATCAACGGAAGATTCTGTGGCCATGGTGAGAGAATCTTCATCCCAATTGGCCACTGCCTTTTCCCCTTTCCCCGCAGGGCTACCCCAGTTCCGGGCCAGTGTCTGCAAGTTCATCCTGTACATCGGGACATATGCCCCATAAGAAATCATACCTACTGCCATTTGTTTTCCTCCTTCCTGTGCTAAAATAGGAATCCACGCTCTAACCTTGAACCGTGAACCCCGAAACTTTGAACCTGAGTAGTTACTAAAAATCGACAATTATGTCGAGCCGCTGACAGGTCGCCTTTTGCAAAACAAGTCTTTGTTTTTATGATGCTATTCGCTGGTCGCCATCCGAATGACGACATCTATTGCCTGCCGTTTACCGCTGTCTACCAAAGTTTTCCGCTCTACCTTTTCCTAAATAGATAAGCGAATTAAAGTACTTAGATAACTCTATCAATATTTGGCACAAACTATGCTTACCATTATACCGCGAGCGTATTATCGGTTAAACTAATGGGCATAGTTAGCCGCTAGTAAACTCCAAAATCGTGAAGGTCCCCAAACCTTCACTCCTCCTGAACTCGGGGAGGTCTCCCGACCTCCCCCTTTTCTTTTCTTGCTGCCTCTCGAATCCTTCGCCACTGTTCAATTCTTTCTCTGATTGTCTTCTCGTATCCCCTATCCGTTGGGATATAAAAGGCAAGCCCCCTTCCCGCAAGTCTATCAGGCAGATATTCCTGAGGGACATAGCCATCCTCAAAGTCATGGGCATACCTGTAACCTTTGCCATAACCGAGATCCTTCATCAATCGTGTGGGCGCATTTCTGATGTGCAGGGGGACCGGAAGCGCTCCGGTTTCCCCTATCGTTTCCTTTACCTTGCCATAGCCGACATAGAGAGCATTGCTCTTTGGCGCCGTGGCAAGATAAACAGCGGCCTGGGCCAGGGCCAGCTCACCTTCGGGAAGACCGATGAACTGAAATGCCTGCATGGCGGAAAGAGCTACGTTAAGCGCCCCGGGGGCGGCATTGCCGACATCTTCCGAGGCAAATCTTACCATGCGGCGGGCAATGTAAAGGGGGTCTTCACCGGCCATGAGCATGCGCGAAAGCCAGTAAAGGGCTGCATCGTGGTCACTCCCCCGCAGGCTTTTGTGAAAAGCAGATATCAGGTTATAGTGTTCTTCTCCCCCCTTATCGTACTGCAGGGCCTTCTTCTGCATGGCCATTTTTACCACGACAGAGGTAATTTTTCTTCCCTTTCCTTCCTCTGTCTGCAAGAGAGAGACCGCCGCTTCAAGATTGTTCAGGGCTACACGGGCATCTCCATCGGCAGACCAGACGATATACGCCAGGGCCTCCGGCTCAATTTCCAGAGAAAGGGCCCCAAAACCCCTTTTCCGATCATTGATGGCCCTGTTTACGATACATGAGAGTTCGGGATCGGAGAAAGGCTTCAGGACCATGACCCGTGACCGGGAAAGGAGGGGTGCAATGACCTCAAAAGAGGGATTTTCCGTCGTTGCGCCAATCAGGGTGACGAGACCACTTTCCACATGGGGCAAGAAGGCATCCTGCTGGGCCTTGTTAAACCGGTGAATCTCATCAACGAAGAGGACAGTCTTTTTTTGATGATCTCGCCACTGTCTTTTTGCCTCATCAATAACTATCCTGATCTCCTTTACGCCGGAAAGGACAGCCGAAAAGCTTGTAAAATAAGATTTTGTTTCGTGAGCAATGACACTGGCCAGGGTGGTCTTACCAGAACCGGGTGGCCCCCAGAAAATCATGGAAAACAGGAGATCCTCTTCTATGGCGCGACGGAGCAAACTATTTTTAGCTAAAAGATGAGACTGTCCCACATAGTCCTCAAGTGTGCGGGGCCTCATCCTGTCCGCCAGGGGACAGCTATCTATCCTTTTTTCCTGCTGGTCAAAAAGGTCCTTCATCGGCACAAAACCCGTAATCCCTAACCCCCCCGGCCACGACGGAGTGTGGCCCTCCCCCCAAAACTTTACGTTTCGGGAATTACTAACTTAGATAATAACCCTTTATGCCTTCGATACCATAAGTTCGGTATAATCCTGTACAGGGCCCTCGATACAGGCCCAATGTACTCACTCTTTCTTCTATCGAACTGACAGGCCTGGATGACCTGCTCCTTGATCTCCTTTTTATTGCCCCCTTCGTTGAATATCTTATAGGCGCAATGAAACAGCGGAGAGTACATATTCTTTTTTTCCAGGTATTTGTGGACATTTCTGATGGTATGGGGACCTTCCGGTGTCCCGTCTATTCTTTCTAACACCTTAATGTTAGTTTCTATGGGATTACCGGTGAATAGTTCATAGAACAATCTGCCATACCGATAATTCTTGCTTGCCTCAGAAGAAAGGGTTACGTACATATCTCCCACACCTGCCTGGCTGTGAAAGGCTTGGAAACTGCCGCCTAACAATTTTGACAGGGACCTTATTTCCACACCGGATCTCGCAAATAAGGTCCCCGGAAGAGAATCACCAAGTTCTAAATAATCTGTGACCCCCTTTATATTGGCCACGATGTTCTTCAGGGAACCGCATGCCTCTACTCCAACGATATCAAAATTATAATAGGAATACAGTTCCCTCCTGTTGAATCTCATAAGATCCTCTCTGATAATCTTTGATATGCGCTTCCCCCCGGCAATGGTGACACACACCGGATTTCCCAGTGCGATATCCACATCAAAGAATGGGCCCCCTATACAAACCACCTGATACTTATACTTCAGATTGTACAGATAATTGTTAATCAACTGGGATGGCGTAATCAGTTCTTTTGTGATTTCATCAGAAGTGATACCTTTGATAGGGGAGATGAAACAGGTATCTCCAGCTTTCTTGTCAATCAACGGTTTCAGATAGTTCAATAATTCAGGAAGCCGGTCCATCGTGACGGAAAGAAAAAGGAAATCGTTATCCTCAACCACCCGTTCCAGATCGTTCGTCGCATATACCCGGGATGACAATCTGGGAACATTATCCATACCTCCCTGTCTCTTGGCGAGATCCTGGGTCAGGTGTTTCGGGTTCAGATGTTCCCTGTTAATAGCCCGGCATACATCCGCATCATGATAATACAGGGTTACTCTTTTATTATCTCTACCAAACTTATAAGCAAAAGACGTCCCCAGTCTACCAGGCCCAATGATTGCGATTCTACTCGTATCCAGATTGGTCATCATTGTTTATGGCTCCTCGCTATTTCGTGTGGGTTACTGATATTAATAAAATCAGATAGTAATGAAAATTATGCATACCATTTGGAGCCATTTATGCCTGTTAATTTACAGCCCATAATGGGCCTACAATAACTGATAGCTCCATAATTACAGGATGTTATATCAAATTACGCACAAAAAATTAACCTACTGTTTTTGGCTCTAAAATTGACGTGTAACTATATAACTTATCGATATTAGAAACAAATATTACCCACACAAAATAGCGAAGAGCCATAAAAAGAGAACGGCAACCCTGAGTTTCTTGGTGAGTAGCAAAGGAACCTCCGAATTATTATAGCGTCCCCACGGGGATTCGAACCCCGGTTACCGGCGTGAAAAGCCGGTGTCCTGGGCCTCTAGACGATGGGGACCTATGTTGTTTCGGCAAAATATTCTACAAGAGGCGATGATTTATACCATTTCGCTTTCAAAGGATAACGCGGCGGCAAGGAGGAGTCGCCGCAGGCGTATTACTAATACGTCGAGGACGCCGACGACGAAGCCAACAAAGTTAGCCAAAGAAAGCGAAATGGTATTATACCTTGACCTGGCATCATCATCTTGAAGGGTAATGCTTATATGTTGTTGTCTATGGAAATGTCAAGCAACAAAATAAATAATTCTCACCCCGAACTACTCAAAAACCACGGGTTCTCTCAAAATTACCTCTCTCGCCCTGACAGCGAGCGCCGCCATCTCAGGGTGCGTCTCTTTCAATGACGTGATCTGTCGCAGATTATCAGCAGTTCTCAGGATCAACATCGCCAGATCCCCTTCGGCTATGCCTATCTTCTGCACGATTTCTTCCCACTTGCCGCCTCTTGCCCAGTCATATATTAAAGCAGATGTCCAGAAAAACAGGGGTCTTACGGGAAATCCCGCAGTTTTCATACGCTCCGAGAGGGGCCCCAGTGTACTGACAACTTTATTATAGGCACGGGTCAGTTTTCGGTAAGACTTTTTTTCGTATATCTTGATATCATGGTTTCCGTCATAGACAAATGGCGCGATTACTGCCGCCAGCAGTTTCCCGTCACTATCCGGAAAGGCGTGTTGCCGCAAGCTCTCAGCAACGAGAAGGGGCTGGTCCAGCCTCAATTTCGATGCCCAGATACCGTTTTCCGTAAGGCGGTTGTTTTCGTCCACAAACCCTTCCGCTTTTAAGAAGTTCAAATGCCTGATGAAATCGTCCCAAAGGTTCAATCCTTCTTCCCGTGCCCGCCTATTAGTATGACGGTTGGTAAGCTGATAAGCGGCTAAGGACTTCTCAAAAACATTCCTGATGTCCTCCGGCGATTGAGATAAAAGAAGATTCAAGACCATGGAAAAGTCATTACGTATCTGGCTCATGATGTCTTCTGGTTCCCTGAACAGGAGACGTTTGACGTGGGTGATGTCCATGAACCTTCCGGGAAGGGCCAGCATGAATCCGATCTCGTCCTGTCCGCGTCTGCCCGCCCGTCCCGTCATCTGGTGAAATTCTGTGCCTTTTAAGGGACTGAATTCATGGCCGTTGAAGGCATCCGAGTTGAATAAAACAATGGTTCTGGCGGGAAAATTGACGCCTGCCGCAACGGTGCTTGTGGCGAAAATGGCATGAAGGCGACCATTTTTCATCATCGTTTCTACCAGGAATTTCCAGGAGGGGAGTTGTCCGGCGTGATGGGCGGCTACCCGTGACGTCCTTAGATGATGCAATTGTTTATGATTTTTCAAGTAGGGAAAGCGGTTAAGGAATTCCTCCAACTCCTGGTAGAAAAGGATGTCCCCGGCGGCGACTGGCACGGAAGGGCAGTTTTTCAGTGCCGCGTCGCACTCCGCCCGTGATTTAAGGAAAAAAATAGCTGGTAGAAGTTGAAACTTACCAAGTACGTTGATGATTTCCCCAAAAAGATGGGCGTTTTTCCCCTGGAAATAGTCTTTGCGTCTCCTATCGAGAAACTCGCTTACTCCCCTGTAAAGTTTTCTCTTTTCCAGGTAGGGCATGATCCTGCCGGAAGGGTGGAGAAACAATGGATATAGAGGAACAGGTCTCTTCTTCTCTGTTACGACCACACATTCCTTGCCCCGTATAGAGGAAAGCCAACTGGCGATCTCATGGCCATTTCCGACCGTGGCGGAGAGGAGGAGGAGATTTATCCTTGCCGGCAGGTAGATCATGATCTCTTCCCAGACCACACCTCTGTCTCTGTCTCCCAGGAAATGGGCCTCGTCTAAAATGACAAGATCGCAATTCAGATCATCACCCCGGTACATAGCGTCGTAGAGCTGATTCCTCAGGATTTCCGTCGTACCGACAATGATCGGGGCATCAGCGTTCTCTTTGGTATCCCCTGTCAGTATCCCCACATTGTCGCTCTCAAAGTGAGAGCCAAATTCCACCCACTTGGCATTGGTCAGGGCTTTCAGGGGAGATGCATACCAGCAGCGCCCCCCTTTACCAAAAACGGACAGGATCGCCTGTTCGGCAATCCACGTTTTTCCAGACCCGGTCGGGGCTATAACAAGACAATCTGTCCTTTTTATTGCTCTTAGGGCCTGTAGCTGAAACTCATCCGGCACGAATACCCTCGAGGGGGGCTTACCGATTCTTGCAAAGATCTTTGTAAGTACTGCCTCCGCCTCCGGCCGCATTCTTGCCGGATTGTCGGTTCTATGGGTTCTGTAAAATCTTCTTCTTGTGGTTTTTTGCTTCATCCTCTTTTCTAACTTGCAAGTATTTAAATTTTTGATATTTTATCACAATTACGCCCTCAAGTAAAGCCTACAAAATATTATGCTGTCAAAATATTATGCTTGACGGGGACGTATTTATCGTTATCATAAAAACAATCAATGATATCTTGTAAAACAATGATCAGGGAGGTAAGATAAAGTGGATCAAAAAAGGTATGAACTTAATGTCCAGTTGGCACAGATGTTAAAAGGCGGTGTCATTATGGACGTGACCAATGTGGAACAGGCAAAGATCGCCGAAGACGCCGGGGCAGTTGCGGTTATGGCCCTTGAACGGGTTCCGGCAGACATCCGCAAGGAGGGCGGCGTCGCCCGGATGTCCGATCCGGCCATGATTGCCGAGATTAAAAAAGCCGTCTCGATACCGCTCATGGCCAAGGCAAGAATCGGTCATTTTGTGGAGGCCCAGATCTTAGAGGCGCTGAAAGTTGACTATATTGACGAAAGCGAGGTATTAACCCCTGCCGACGAAGAATGCCACATTGACAAGACAAAGTTTTTTATCCCCTTCGTCTGTGGCGCCCGCAATCTCGGAGAAGCCCTGCGTCGCATCGCCGAGGGCGCCGCCATGATTCGTACCAAAGGTGAAGCGGGAACAGGAAACGTCGTCGAGGCAGTGCGGCATATACGCACAGTGAATCGGGAAATACGACAGCTTGTCAACATGCCGCGGGAAGAAGTTACCGGTTTTGCCAGGACCAACGGGATACCCTATGAACTTGCCCTCCAGGTACGGGAACTTGGCCGCCTGCCGGTAGTGAATTTCGCCGCCGGTGGTATCGCAACCCCTGCCGATGCAGCGCTGATGATGCAACTCGGCTGTGACGGTATCTTTGTCGGTTCCGGAATATTCAAATCGGAAAACCCTGCTGGGCGCGCCCGGGCAATCGTGAAGGCAACGGCTTATTATAACGACCCGGTAAAGATTCTTGAAGCCTCCATGAGTCTCGGCAAGGCCATGCCCGGACTTGAAATATCTGATATCCCGGAAGGACAGCTTCTCGCGGTAAGGGGATGGTAGTCCTGAACATGGTGCGTGACAATAACGAACCGGGGGGCTTTCTGCTCCCGAAACACGTTTCCCCGCCTACGATCGGCGTTCTTGACCTCCAGGGAGGGGTTCTCGAACACCTCGATCACCTGCAGCGTCTTGGTATCAACGGTACACGAGTCAAGGAACCACCGGATTTTACGAACCTTGCAGGTCTTATTATCCCCGGCGGTGAAAGTACATGTCTTTCCCGCTTACTTTATCTTTACGGGATTGCCGAAACCATTATCCGGGAATTCCGGCGAGGGATGAAAATCTGGGGTACATGTGCCGGAGCGATCCTGCTTGCCAGGTCTGTTGTCGGTGAATCGCCGTACCTTAGCCTGATTGACATAGAGATTGAGAGAAACAGTTTTGGAAGTCAATTGGAAAGTTTTACCAGTGAGGCCGTTATACTGCAAGTCTCATCACAGCCTGTTCCCCTGACCTTTATCCGTGCCCCCAAAATCACAAAGTCAGGCAAGGGCGTAGAAATTATCCTCCGGATAGATGACTATATTGCCGCTGCGGAAAGCCCTGACGTGCTGGTTACGGTTTTTCACCCCGAACTGACAGGATGTGTAGCCTTCCACCGCTATTTTGCCCGTAAGTGCGGCCTTGAACCCCTTGACGACACAAAAGTGCCTGCCGTAGACCCCACCTGGGACAACAAAAGCTGGACTCGCTTTGAAAGGAAAAATAAATAAATGAAAAGAACGATATTTGTATCTCTTTTCCTCTGGGTAATTGTTCTCCTGGGGACATTTCCCGGATTATCACCCGCCGGGCAGAAGAATATCATCCTGGCCACGACCACCAGCACGCAGGATTCTGGACTTCTCGATATCCTCCTTCCAATCTTCGAAAAAAAGACGGGTTACTTTGTCAAGACGATCGCTGTGGGTTCCGGCCAGGCTATGATCATGGGACAAAAGGGAGAGGCTGATCTGTTGCTGGTGCACTCGCCCGAGGCGGAGAAAAAGTTTGTGGCTGAAGGGTATGGGATAAATCGAAGAATCATTATGCACAACGACTTTATCGTGGTAGGGCCTCCAGAGGATCCGGCTAAGATCAAGGGCACAACATCCGCTGCGGAATCTTTCAAAAGGATCGCTTCCAGGGGGGCCATGTTTCTCTCCCGGAGTGATAACTCAGGAACTCATACCAGGGAAAAGGCCATTTGGAAGGCTTGTGGAATCAATCCTGAAGAAAAAAGATGGTATCAGCAGACGGGCCTGGGAATGGGGATGACCCTCAATGTCGCCTCAGAGAAAAAAGGCTATACTCTCACCGATCGGGGAACGTACCTGGCCCTGAAGAAAAATCTCTATCTCTCCATCTTAATGGAAGGGGATACTATCCTCTTAAATATCTATCATGTCATTGAGGTTAACCCAAAGAAATGGCCCGGAATAAACGCTGCCGGGGCAAGGGCGTTGGCTGATTTCATGGTTTCCGGGGAGGCCCAGAACATCATCAAAGGCTTTGGGGTGGACAGGTTCGGCTCTCCTCTTTTCTTCCCCGATGCCGGTAACAAGAAAAAATTAAGATGAAAAGGATTGTATTTTTTCAGGTTGACAAGCTATTATGTATTTACTATTGCCTTTCTTGGCTCTTCGCTATTTCGTGTGGGTAATATTTGTTTCTAATATCGATACGTTATATAGTTACACGTCAATTTTAGAGCCAAAAACAGTAGGTTAATCTTTTAGTAACGTTCAAAAGTTGAGGCAAAAT
>Ga0210056_1000801_pt1 | contig 27032 bp, 30 predicted proteins | sample CryGeyCG2014_080_2_FD_183965 | JGI IMG/M metagenome (GOLD analysis project Ga0210056, IMG submission 183965) | Groundwater microbial communities from aquifer - Crystal Geyser CG07_land_8/20/14_0.80 (SPAdes) (version 2) | ecosystem: Environmental > Aquatic > Deep subsurface > Groundwater | place...
AGATATGGAAGGCCATGAGAACATAATTTCCCCGGATATTGCCGAGGCTATACAATATCGTAGTCTGGACAGGATAGGTCTGTAAATAGTATGAAAAAGTATTTGATATGTTTAATCGTAGTCGTTTTTGTTAGTACTTTCTTCTTATACAAGATAGGTGGTTTCGGACTGTTTGATTTTGATGAAGCGGTATATGCTGAAACAAGCAGGGAAATGCTTGAAACCGGTGACTTTATCAATCCAAGATATAACTACATGCCATTTTATGAGAAACCGATATTATTCTACTGGTTAACATGTATTTCATACAGGATTTTTGGCATAAATGAATTTTCTACACGCGTCGTATCTTCAGTCAGTTGTATTGTCCTTGTTTTCCTGACGTATTATTTTGGTAAGATTCTGATTAATAAGAGAGCGGGTATGCTGGCGGCTATTATACTTACGACCAACACCGGAATAATTATAATTTCAAAAGCAGCTATTATGGATGGTTTATTGACGCTTTTTATTTCCAGCTCACTGTATTGTTTTCTGGCGGGATATATTACCGGAAATAAAAGTTTTTACTGGGGATTTTATATTAGCAGTGCGCTTGCTGTTATGACAAAGGGAATTGTCGGAATAGTGATTCCGGCAGCCGTAGTGGTTTGGTTTATTTTAGTGAGGAAGCAAAACATAAGAGAAATAAAATTAGTGCCTGGAATTGCAATTTTCCTTTTAATAAGCCTGCCGTGGTATATTGTTGTAACTGTTATAAGTAAAGGGAGTTTTTTCAATGACTTTTTCATCCATCACAATATTCAAAGATTCAGTCAACCGTTCACAGGACATTCAGGTTCAATTCTTTACTATATACCGGTTATATTAATTGGTTTATTTCCATGGAGTGCATTTTTGCCGGGTTCCATAAGAAATTCAATTAAACAGAGGGGACCTGTCCATCTGTTCCTGCTGATGTGGGTTGTTGTCCCGACAGCGTTATTTTCCATTTCACAGACGAAATTACCCAGTTACATAATACCGGTATTTCCTGCCTTCGCACTGATTGGAGGTGTGTATTTTGATAAAAAATTTTCCTTCTCCAAAGGAGAAGGATACAAATTCAATACTGAATCAAAAATTTGCTGGTCCATATTTTTTGTTTTAGTTCTGTTGATGAGTTTAGTATTTGCGATGAATGGTTTTTTAATTGATAAAGCAAAAGCTAACTTTCTTGAAGACGCTCCCTATCTTAATCAGTTTATAGATTTTGGCCTGGCCCCGCTGATATTAGCAGCTATTCTGTTAGTTAGCAGTGCAGTATTATATTTCTTTTTACGGTATAAAAATATAAGGGCTGTCTTTGGTGTTTTTGTAGTGCTGATGGTAATCTTTAACTTTATGTTTATGACATATATTATGCCTTCCGCCTGGAAATATATGCAGGGCTGTTTGTATCATTTTTCAAATATTGTCAGAGCTGAATCAGGAGACGGAGACAAATTAATAGGTTATGATGTATGTCAACCGAGCATACTATTCTATACAAGAAAAAAAATGATAGCATGCAGTAAAAATGACCTTGAGCGTATCAAAAACGAATTAAATCATGCGAGTAACACGAGTAACGTATATGTCATAACCAAGCAGTCGTTATTTCAAAAACTCTCGGAGGCGGTCAATAGCCAGGTCATTCGTAGATGTAGCGGTTATACATTATTAAAGGGACAACCGGCACCCCCCCCATAGTTTTGCTTCGCATAACTGACATGGGGGTTGGTCAGAAAAACGTTGACCAAGAATGAGAATATATGTTTCTATCGGTAGTAATTCCGGCATATAATGAATCAAAAAGAATCAGGGATTCATTAAAAGGCATAATAAATTATTTAGAGCACCAAAAGTATATCTGGGAAATAATAATTGTCAATGATGGTAGTTCAGATAGTACAGCTGATGTCATAAGGAATCTAATGGATACATATCCTGTTAAACTATTAACCAATGAGACAAATAGAGGTAAGGGGTTTTCTGTCAGGAAAGGCATGTTGAATTCACAGGGAGAATATGTTTTGTTTTCCGATGCAGACCTTTCAACGCCGATAGATGAATTAAGCAAAATGTTGAAGATTATGGCTGAGGGGTATGACCTAGTTATTGGTTCCAGGGGATTAAAAGAGTCAAAGATTTTAATCAGGCAGCCTTTCTATAGAGAGTTTATGGGTAAAGTGTTTAACAGGATTGTCAGGCTGCTGACTGTCAGAGGCATAAACGATACACAGTGTGGATTTAAACTTTTCAGGGGAGATATTGCAAAAAGAATATTCAATAAACAAAGATTAGACGGTTTTTCTTTTGATGTTGAAATATTGTATATTGCAAAAAAGTGCAGATTCAGTATAAAAGAAATACCTGTCCGATGGACAAATTCCCCCGACTCTAAGGTCAGAGCTTTGAAAAATTCCCCGGGCATGTTTTTTGATTTAATAAAAATTAATTTTTATAATATTACAGGAAATTACAATAACGTATGACAGAGAAACATTTAAAAATACTTTTTATATTCCTGCTCTGCAGTATATTAAATCTAAACGCCAGCAGAATTCCACCCCGATATATCGGGGTGGATGAATGCGTGGGGGCGTTTACCCCAGCGTTTAGTTTTCGAGATTGTTTTGCTCGAAAACTGCGAGGGGTTGTTAATGGTTCCACCCTGACCCCGTATCAAGTACGGGGGAAGGGTCTCAAAAACTTTTGGGTTGACTTTAAGAGAACAATCAATGAAATTGACAATAAAATATTCCTATCAATAAATCAATCCGTGAAATCAAAATTGGTTGATTATATAATGATTGTTTTGACAATGCTGGGTAATGGTTTGATTGTTGTCCCCCTGGTAGGGCTAATACTGTTCTTAAATAACCGTGTAACTTTCAAATCCGACTTTATCATTTTTATAGTTGTTCTACTGTGCGGGGGTATAGTTATTCAGATATTGAAGTTTTTGTTTGATAAGGCAAGACCCTTAAAGTCCCTGCAGGACCTTATAGCTGCGAATCAAATACATGTAAAAGTGTTACTTGGACCATTGAGAGAAAAAGGTTTTCCGTCAGGCCATACCCAGTCAGTTTTTGCTGCTGCTGTATTCTTGAGTAAAAAGATAAAGAAGTTTGCCTGGCTTTTTTTTATCGTTGCATTTCTTTCAGGTATCAGCAGAATCTATGTGGGAGCTCATTATTTCAGCGATGTCATTGGCGGGATGATTATTGGAATTGTGGTAACTGAATTTTTTTACAGGATAATAGAAAAACGGCGAAAAACGGGGACGGAGGAAACTACTATTGTAATACAAACTACAAAGTAACATTGAGTAATAGTTTCCTCCGTCCCCATAAAATTCTAAAAAATGGCAAGCAAAATAAATAAAGAAAAATCCTTTACGCTTCATGATTTACCACAATCAGAACGTCCGAGAGAAAGGTTGAAAAAAATGGGAGTTGAAGTGCTCTCTGCCCAAGAACTTTTATCGTTAATTTTGGGTAGAGGTGTAAGGGGTGAATCGGTGTCAATGACAGCGCAAAAGTTACTCTCTCATTTTGGTTCATTAGAAGGGATAATGAATGCATCGTTAGAAGATTTACAAAGTATCAAAGGTTTGGGATTAGCGAAAGCATCGCAACTCAAGGCTTGTTTTGAAGTTGCCCGAAGAATTTTCACAAAAAGCGAAATAGATGAAAAGTCTGAGCAAAGAGAAATTACCTCTGCAGAAGAAGTTTTTAATCTCGTTAAATCAAAAATCAGCAATTATTCAAAAGAACATTTGGTTGTTCTTTCTTTTGATTCACGTAATAAATTTTTAGGAATGGATACTGTTTCTGTGGGGACATTAACTGCAAACCTTATCCATCCCCGTGAAACATTTGATGTTGCTATTCACCATCATGCAGCTTATATTATTGTATCTCATAATCACCCATCAGACGATCCTGAACCATCAGAGGACGATTTAGAAATTACTAAAAGGTTAATTGAAGCAGGAAAGATTTTAGGTATAGAAGTAAAAGATCATGTAATCATTACTAAAGACGGATTTTTCAGTTTTAAAGAGAAGAAATTAATTTAACATTATGAAAAAAAACGATTATCCAGGTTGGTCCAAAGCAGAATTGATTAAAGAAATTGAGCGATTAAAGAAACACAAGAAATACGGCTTGGTATGGGAAGATAAACCTGAGGATGTCGTTGAACTCTGTAAAGATAAATTACCAGTAGTTAAAGAGGTAAAAAATAAAGAGATAATCACTGACAAAAATAAACCAGTTAATCTGTTAATTGAAGGTGATAACTACCATTCTCTTTCAGTTTTGAATTATACTCATGAAAAGGCAATTGATGTTATTTATATCGATCCACCGTATAATACTGGGAATAAAGAATTTGTTTTTAATGATAAAATTGTTGATTTAAAGAATTCTTATAGACATAGCAAATGGCTTTCTTTTATGGCGAAAAGATTAAAACTATCTAAAGGGCTATTGAAAGATACCGGCGTGATTTTTATTTCGATTGATGACAATGAAATAGCACAGTTGAAGATGTTAATAGATGACCCGGATTTATTTGGAGAGAGTAATTTTATCGGATCAATTGTTAGAAGGAGAAGGGAGTCACAAGCAAATCTTTCAAGAAACTTATCAACTATTCATGAGTATATTTTGTGTTATGCAAAGAGCTCAAAAACTCAACTCAATAAATTTATTCCAGAATTAGACAAATCAACTTTTATCAACACAGATAACGATCCTCGCGGTCCATATGTAACTATGCCATGCACTAACAAAGGTGGTGCAAAATATACGATAATAACTCCTTCGGGTAAAAAACACACTGATGAATGGAGATTTAAAAAAGAAACCTACCTTAATTTGTTAAAAGATAAGAGGATCGTTTTTCCAAATAAAGGCAATGGCAAGCCTCGTTACAAATTATTTTATAATGAAAAACTAGAAAAAGGAATTATTCCAAATACTTGGTGGGATGATTCTGCATCTAATCAAGAAGCAACTATTGAGTTAAAAGCAATTTTTGATGGCAAGGTAATTTTTAATAATCCTAAGCCGACGGGTCTTATAGAAAAACTCATAAAGTTATCTACTTATAAGAATGGCATTATTTTAGATTTTATGGCTGGCTCTGGCACAACTGGACACGCTGTTTTAAAACTTAATAAAGAAGATGGGGGCAATCGCCAATTTATTTTATGTACTAATAATGAAAATAATATTTGCACTGATGTTTGTTATCCGAGAATTGAGAAAGTCATTGAGGGATACAAAAATTTAAAAAGAGAAAAAGTAGAAGGTTTGGGTGGGAATCTCAAGTATTTCAAAACTTCTTTTGTTGATGCTGAGCCAACGGATAAAAACAAAAAGAAATTAACCGACGAAGCAACAGAAATGCTCTGTATAAAAGAAGGAACTTTTGAAAAAGTTTTAGATAAAAAAGATTTTAAGATTTTCAAAAATAGCAACCATTACACAGGTATAATCTTTGACCAATTAGCAATCCCAGAATTCAAAAGGGCTATCAAAGATATTAAAGGTAAATTTAGCATTTATGTGTTTTCTCTAAGTGATGAAACTTTTGATGAAGAATTCTCTGATGTTAAACAAAAAATTAAACTATCTCCCATCCCAGAAGCAATTTTGAGAGTATACAGGAGAATATTTAAGTGAGCAAAAGATTATTTATTCTGTAAAGACACAAATAAACACAAAAATTGTAAATAGGAGAATAACCATGTCCAGTAAATCATTTACTGTTTCAGTAGAACCGACCGTACTTATATGGGCAAGAGAAAGTATTGGAATGGCTATAGATGAGGTCGCTAAAAAGACAAGGGGGATAACGGCAGATATTATAAGAGAGTGGGAGAAAAAAGATGGTACGTTGAAGCCAACCTTTGCTCAGGTTGAGAGATTATCAATGATTTACAAGAGACCACTAAGTGCATTTTTATTACCTGCTCCACCCAAGGAGACTCCTTTCCCTACGGATTTCCGGACACTTCCATCTAAAGAGAAACAACCTCTCAAGCCCAAAACATATCTGGCTATCCGAAAAGCCAGAAGGTTTCAATACTCTGCTATCGAGCTAATTAAAGAATTAGGTGAAGAAAGTAAGAAACTATTCATAAAAGCAAATTTGTCTGATGACCCAGAAGTATTGGCAGAAAAAACGAGAGGACAGTTGGGAGTTAAAGGTTTTTTTCGTTCCGCCACTTTCACTAAAGAGGACGCTTTGAACGAGTGGATAAAAATATTAGAAAACAATGGAATATTGGTATTTCAGATTAGCATTACAATGAATAAGAAAATAAGGGGATTTTCTCTGATTGATGAAGATGTTCCCGTGGTTGTCCTGAGAAGGTCTGATGAGACATCAGCCAAAATTTTTACACTCTTTCATGAATTGGCTCATTTACTCTTACAAGAGTGTGGTATCTGTGATTGGGAGGAATCCGATATATCACACGAGAAATTCTGTAACCACTTTGCCGGGGCATTTCTGGTACCGAAAGATAAGTTATTTAATCATCCTGTTGTTAAAGCAAACGAGAAAATAAGAGAATGGTCCGAGAATTTTCTGAAAGATATTGCATGGGATTTCAAGGTCAGCAAAGAAGTTATCTTAAGGCGATTATGGATTTTAGATTTAACCAGTAAGGAATATTATGACAAAAAACACAAAGAATGGGAAAGCAAATATAAAGAACCATTTGGTAAAGGTAAGAGAGACGAAATCAAAATTTGTCTCCAGGAGAGGGGTAAAAAATATATTTCCATGGCTTTTGATGCCTATGAACGTAAGAAGATTGATATGGTGGGATTGGCGGACTCTCTGGGTGTAACATCTGATAAGATATCCAAAGTTAAAGATGCGATATAGATTATGAAACTAGCTTTTGGGAATAACTATGTTGTTGATACCGATGTTTTGATAACTCTTATGACATATCACCCTCAGAATAAACCGGCCTACCAGGCCATCTGGGATGAAATAGAAACTCTTATTAAACAGAAAAATATCTTTTCCACAATGGCTGTGTATGATGAAATAATAAAATATTTGGGTAAAAGCGACCAGCTAAAGAAATGGGCAATATCGCATAAAAAACGTTTCTTTATTTCACCTGACCAAGAAACATGGCAACTCGCACAAGATATTATAAAAAAGTTTCCTGATTTGCTTGATAAAAAGAAACAGCAAACAGGAGAACCCGAGGCCGACCCATTTTTGATTGCTCTGGCTAAATCAAAAGGTGCTACTATTATTACACAAGAAAGAAAGGATCTTACTAACAGAATACCGATAGTTGCTTCGCATTATGAAGTTAAATCCATGGACCTTTATGAGTTTTTTGAAGAACGTAAACTAAAATTTGTTAAAGAACAATAATCTATGCAATTAAAAATCTATCAAGAAAACGCTATAGAAGAATTATTAGAGAAAGCCAAAAAACTTTTGGTTTATACTGTTGAGAAAAAATTAGTTTTTAAGTCACCAACAGCATCTGGAAAAACAATTATGATGGCTCAGTTTCTGAAACAGTTAGTTGAAGATAGAGAAATAAAACAATCAATTTCATTTATTTGGACGGCTCCAAGGCAATTACATATCCAGAGTAGAGAAAAGTTAGAAAAATATTTTGAAGAAACCCGGGCTTTAAAATGTTCTTTTTTTGAAGATTTGCATGACAGAAAAATTGATGAGAATGAAATTTTATTTTTTAACTGGGAAAGTATCAACAGGGTAGATAATATTTACATCCGTGATAATGAACAAGATTTTAACCTATCCGCCATACTTGAGAGAACAAAAGAAGAAAGAGTAATAATCTTAGTAATTGATGAGGCACATCATCATGCCACAACTGAAATTTCGCAGGGGTTGATTCAAATGATTGGTTCAAAGTTAACAATAGAGGTTTCAGCAACACCGGTGATTGCAAATCCCGACGAAATGGTTAGTGTCCCTTTAGAAGATATTAAACAAGAAGGGATGATTAAAAAATCTGTAGTTTTAAATGAAAGGTTTTTTAATCTTGTGAAAAAAGGGAAAATTGAATCTGAGTTAAGCAGTGGTAGCGAAGAGTTAGTTATTGATGCATCATTGAAAAAGAGGAAAGAATTATTAAAAGCTTTTCAGAAAGAAAAGAAAAATATAAACCCTTTAGTTTTAATTCAACTACCCGACAGGATTGGTCAGTTAGAAGATACGATGAAGAATAGGGTAATTAGAATCTTACAGGATAAATATAATATTTCAGCAGAAAATGGAAAGTTAGCTATCTGGCTTTCAGGAGAACATATTAACAAAGAAAATGTAGAGAAAAATAATAGCGAGGTTGAAGTGCTAATTTTCAAACAGGCAATCGCCTTAGGATGGGATTGTCCCCGGGCACAGATTTTGAGTCTGTTTAGGGAATGGCATAGTCCCATCTTTTCTATTCAGACTGTAGGAAGAATTATGAGAATGCCTGAGCCAGATAAAGGTCATTACGAAAATGATATTTTAAATTATGGTTATGTATATACCAACTTGAGCGATATAGAGATTAAAGAAGATATTGCCCGTGATTATATTACTGTTTATACAAGCAAAAGGAAGACAGATTATAAAGCGATTGATCTATTATCCTGCTATTCTGAACGTCATCGTGAAAAAACAAGATTATCACCTTTGTTTATAGAGATATTCCTGAAGGAAGCAAGAAGTTATGGATTAAAAAAGAAAATAGACAGGAAGGCAAAAAGATTAGATATAAAAGTTTTTAATGATTGGAAAGCAGAAAATATAGATATATTAGCTGGTAAGACAATTTCAGGTGACAAAGCAATTACTGTAAGCGGATTGGACTTGCAACGTTTGTTTGATTATTTTATCAGGCAGAGTCTAACTCCTTTTTATCCTGAAGATCGTTCTGTTGGTCGTGTAAAAGAAGCCATATATAAATTTTTTGAATCACAGTTTAAGATAAAACGTGGGGAAGAAGAAGATAAGGCAATTCAGATTACTTTGGGTGAAAAGAATATTCAATATTTTGTAAATGTTATTGATAAAGCAAAAGAAGAATATCAAAAAGAAGTGACAAAACGTGAACCCGGACTTGTTTTTGTTAAAGATTGGAATGTACCAGAATTTGTAAGATACAACGAAAATTATACTCAACTTGGATATAAAAAATCAATCATGGTTCCGTTTTTTAGCGATGCGAAGTGGAAAAGTGAGGAAGCATTCATAGAGTTTTTAGAAGAAAGGGCAAAAAATGTTCAATGGTGGTTTAAAAGTGGCGACAGGGATAGGACATTTTTTGCTGTGGCATATGATAATGGAGGGCAAAAACCATTTTATGTTGATTTTATTGTTAAGATGAAAGATGGAAAAATAGGATTATTTGATACAAAAGTGGGAATAACACAAAAGGTCGCTGGAACAAAAATTGATGGTTTACACAGATATATTCAAAATGAAAAGAAAAAGGGCAAGAAGTTTTTTGGTGGGATAACCACTAACACAGACCAAAGAAATTATCAAGGAAGATGGATTTATTTCGATAAATCAAGTAAAGAATTAATAGATAATGATTTTGGTAATTGGAAAAATTTGGAGTTATGATTTTGGATAACAAAAAAGTCGTAACAGCAGCATATATTGAAAGGAGGTCGTATGGCACAAAGATTTTTACTTATTGTTTTTTTTGTTGTTTTCTCTTTAACAGGTATTAAAGCTGGAACATCCACGCATACCGTTGTCAAGGGTGATACTTTGTGGGATTTATCAGGTAAGTATTATAATAACGAATGGTTATGGGATAATCTATACAATGCTAACAAAGAAATAATTAACGACCCGAACCTGATATATCCGGAGCAGGTTTTGGTTATACCGGAAAAAAATTCTGAGATAGTTACTCAAACCCCTGAAACAGCACCACCTGTTGAAGAAGAAGAGGTATCTGTATCAACGATTACTGAAGAAGAACCATTAGAACAGGAGCCGGAACTCAAAACGGAACCCGTATACGAGGAAGAACCTCAAGTTTCGGAAGAGCCTGTGACAGAACAAGAACCCGTGACAGAACAAGAACCTGTACCTGTGGTTCAAGAAGAATTCGTCGTTGATAGAGAAAAGTTTATTTTACCTGTTGATTTCAAGTTTGATGGTAAAGTAGTCGGAGATAAGGAAAATAAGATTTTAATTTCTCAGTGCGATGTTGTGTATATTAATGCAGGTGAAAATAAGGGTCTCAAACCCAAAATGCAAGGAGATATTATTCGTATAATTGGACGAATGAGCGGTGCCAGGAAAGACGTTTATCAGGTAAAAAAGGTAGGATTAATAGAACTCACTTCGGAAATAGGTGAAGATAATTCAGCTGCTATTGTTATAAGGTCATACGAACCAATACAAAAAGGCGACCTGATAAAGATGAAAGAGACTGACTGAAACGAAGAAGATGCGTAAACTGATAATTATTGCAGGCATGTTTGTTGGAGTTTATTATTTTATTAATTATATGTTCAGTTCAGGAAAGTTTAATGAAATTTTGGATACCCGTCTGAATCCTGAACATGCCGTTGTAATTGAGTATTATCTGGGAAAATATCATTTGATTTTTGGACGTTGGGACGGAGCATTTTACAGGTTTGGACGCATCATTAAGAATTATCCTGATTCTAAGTATGTCTCGATAGCAGCTTACCTGATAGGTAAAACATATGAAGACAAGGGAGCAATAGTAGATGCAATCACATCGTATGAGAAAGTTGTTGCTTCCTATCCGGAATCTGAATATGTTGGTAAGGCAGAAAAACGTATCGCTATGTTGAAACTAAGAAGGCAGCAGTTTTAAACTATGTTTAATGAACTAAAAGCAAAAGTATTACTTAATATGATTCCTGAAATCGGGTCTATAAGGGCGAACAATCTATTGACGCATTTTGGTTCTGCGGCAGCAGTACTTGAGAGCAATATTAATGAACTGCAATCCGTAGAGGATATAGGTCCGGGACTGGCAAAAAAAATTATTGAAGGCAGAGAAAAAATTGATATAGAAAAAGAACTGGACTGTGCAAAAAAATCCGGAGTGGAGATAATAGTATCGGATAGTCAAAAATACCCCCCGCAGTTAAAAGTAATATCAGACCCGCCAATAGTTATTTATGCCTGGGGAAAATTCGTTCCCGACGACATATTTTCCGTAGCGATGGTTGGTACGAGAAAACCAACCTCATACGGGCTTATAGTGGTGGAAAAACTGACCAAGGAATTCAGCGAGATGAACGTCACGGTTGTAAGTGGGCTTGCACGCGGGATAGACACAAAAGCACACTGGACAGCGATTAAATCCGGAGGACGCACGATTGCTGTTTTAGGCAATGGACTTAACAGGTATTACCCGCCTGAAAATAGCAGGTTAGAAAAAGTCATTGCTGAAAACTCAGGAGTTGTCCTTTCAGAGTTTCCAATGAATGTTTCACCTGATAGAAGTAACTTTCCCCGGCGGAACAGATTGATAGCGGCTCTTTCTTTGGGTACAATTGTCGTAGAAGGGGATGAAAAAAGCGGAGCACTGATTACAGCAAGATGCAGTGTCGAGCAGGGGAAGGACGTGTTTGCTGTTCCCGGAAGTATTTTTTCTAAATATAGCAGGGGACCTCACAGGTTGATAAAATACGGAGCGAAATTAGTTGAATCAGCTGAAGATATTGTTGAAGAAATATCTGTGTTAGCGGAACAGATAAAGAAAGGCACAAAGGAACGTAAAAAAAGCAGAGAAGAACTTCCATTATTGAATTCTCTTGAAAAAGACATACTGTCAGACATTGAAGGGCAACCGGAAGGTATGAGCATTGATAAACTACAGGAATTGACTAAGAGGAGATTCAGCGAACTTTCAGAGCCGTTAATATCGCTTGAAATGAAGGGTTTAATAAAATCAATTCCAGGAAAGGCATACGTGAAAATATGAATTTAGTAATTGTAGAATCCCCGACGAAAGAACGCACAATATCAAAATTTTTGGGTAAAGAATTTGTTATAAAAAGTTCCTACGGACATGTCTGTGATTTGCCCAAAAAAGAGCTGGGAATAGACATCGCAAAAAATTTCCAACCGAAATACGTAATGCTCCCAAGAGCGAAGAAGATCATAAGTTCCATAGTCAAACTTACAAAGAAAGCAAAGAAAATATACCTGGCGACAGATTTTGATAGAGAAGGTGAAGCGATTGCCTGGCATATAGTCAAATCCGCAAAATTAGATAAGAAGAAGACAAAAAGAATAACTTTTCATGAAATAACCCCGGAGGCAATACACGAATCTTTAAAAAATACGCATGAAATAGATTTATCTCTTGTAAATGCACAGCAGGCAAGACGTATACTTGACCGCATCGTAGGATATAAACTTTCTCCGTTGTTATGGCGTAAGATTGCAAGAGGCCTTTCAGCGGGCAGAGTGCAGTCAATTGTTTTAAGGTTTATTGTAGAGAGAGAAAAAGAGATAAAAGAGTTTAAGCCGCAGGAATACTGGACAATAACGGCAAAATTAGCAGGTGATGGCGTTGAATTTGACGCTGCCCTTGTTTCAAAAGACGATACGAAGTTTGAATATAAGCAGGCCTATCAATTGTTTGCAGATGAATATAACGTAACCCTCTCTCTGTTAAAAAATAAAGAAGAGACAGATAAAGTTATAGATGAATTGAAAAGGTTATCATACAGAGTGGAGAAAATAATAAGGAAAAAACAAAATAAGACACCGCCTCCGCCGTTTACAACTTCAACATTACAGCAGGACGCTGTCTATAAGTTAGGTTATTACAGTAACAAGACAATGCATGTTGCCCAGATGCTGTATGAAGGTATTGAGTTACCTGATGGAGCTGTCGGATTAATCACATATATGCGAACAGATTCTGTTTCTGTGGCAAACTCTGCAAGAGAAGAGGCAAGAAAATATATAATAGAGAATTTTGGCGATAAATACTTACCGCTAAAACCACCGACTTATAAGACAGTAAGTAAAGGAGCTCAGGAGGCACACGAGTGTATTCGTCCCACCAGTGTTTATCGTGACCCGGAAAAGATAAAAAAATATCTCACTGCTGAACAACACGCTCTTTATAAACTTATCTGGCAGAGATTTTTGGCAAGTCAAATGAAAAATGCCATATATGATGTGCTGACAATAGAAATAGCAGGTGAGCCCGATAAAGGAATGGCGGGATTGCCCGACAATTTATCCGCAGGATTATCTAATTTATCCGGCAGTAAATATGGATTCAGGACCTCGGTTAGAGCAATGGATTTTACGGGATATTTGGAGATTTACCGCAATGGAGATGAAGAAAACACCGGGGATAAGGATACTTTTGACAGTAAAATTCTGTTACTGAAGGAGAACGATATTTTGAAATTGGTAAATCTTTCTTCCGAGCAACATTTTTCACAGCCTCCGCCGAGGTATAACGAGGCGAGTTTGATAAAAACTATGGAGAAGAACGGTATTGGCAGACCCTCCACGTATGCACCTACTATAGGAACTATTCGTAGACGGGATTATGTGTTCTACAATGATAAAAGGTTCTACCCCACAAGTCTGGGAGAAGATGTTAATGCAATATTGAAGGAACATTTTTCAGAGATTGTAGATTTAAATTTCACCGCTAATATGGAAGAAAAGTTAGATTTAATTGCTGAACATAAAATGGAGTGGCAGAAAGTAGTGAGGGAATTTTATAAGCCATTTAGCGAAACGTTAGCCAGGGCTGAGAAACAGATTTCTGTAATTAAAACAAAACCGGTACCTGTTGACGAAAAATGTGATATTTGTGGAGCACAGATGATGTTGTGTTCCGGACGTTATGGCAAGTTCCTTTCGTGCAGTAATTGGCCGAAATGTCAGAATAAAATCTCATTGGACAGATTAGGCAACAAAAAAATTGTGGAAAAGACCGATGAAACCTGTCCGAAATGCGGTAGTATTATGTTAAAAAGAACTGGTAGACGCGGCGTTTTCCTTGCCTGTTCCGCATATCCTAAATGCAGGTTTGTAAAAAATGTCAAATGATATCAGAGTGCTAGTTGAACATTTTCTATTATACTTACGTACCCGTAATTTTTCCCGGGAGACAACTCGTGCATATAAATCTGACCTTGGAGGATTCTGCGATTTTACTGATAAAGAATTTTCTGGAATAGATATAAACAGAGTTAATAGATTGGTGGTGCGTAAATATATTGCATTTTTAGAAGAAAGTTCCCGCCGGCGCTCTACTATTCAGAGGAAAATATATGCTATAAAATCATTTTTTAAGTTTCTTTACCATCAAAAAATTGTAGATTCAAATTTCTTTGGTTACATAAATATTCCCAAAAAAGAGAAATTACTGCCTTCGTTCCTCAGTGAGACACAGATGATAGAGCTGCTGGATACGGTTAAGGGTGATTCAATATTAGTATCGCGTGACCAGGCAATGCTTGAATTACTTTATTCTACAGGAATACGCGTCGGAGAACTGACTAACTTAAATGTTGACAGTCTGGACTTCTGGACAAACACAATTCGTGTTTTTGGTAAAGGCGACAGGGAAAGGACTGTTCCGATTGGAGACAAGGCACTGAAATCAGTCTATAAGTACTTACAGTTAAGGAAATCGGAAAAACAATATTTACCTTCTGAAAAAGCATTGTTTCTGAACTGGCGGGGCAAGAGGATTACCTCCAGGGCTATCAGAAAAATATTAGATAAATGGGTTAAATTATCTGCGCTGACAAAACACATTTCACCGCATACTATAAGGCATTCTTTTGCCACACATCTGCTCAATGCAGGTTGTGACCTGCGCAGTGTGCAGGAAATGCTCGGACACAAGTCTCTTACAACAACGCAGGTATATACTCATGTTACTACGACAAGATTGAAAAATATATACGAAAAGGCACACCCCCGTGCGTGAAAATTTAGTTGAGGAAAAAATTATGAGTAAAATCACTAAAGTTAGAGATCAGGCACAGACGACTATGTTTGGTACTTATGAGTTTCCATCTTACGAAGAGGTAATGGATGCTTATGCAAAGGAATTTGCAGACTATGTTCTTCCAAAGGGAGATACCATATTTGGTTTCTGGATGCAAACCTTAGCCGATTTGGAGTTTTTGGATTTAGAATTACGGGGTTTGACTGACGAATATAAAATTGACTCGGTAAATAGAATAGTTAATTTCAAAGGCGATGAAGATTTTATAAGACTTAGAATAGCCCATTTGGAAAAGGTGAAAGGGAAAGCAACGCTTTACACTGACCTGGTAGATAAGTTTGGTGATACTAATGCCTATGCTTTTCATAATCTTTATCCATACAAAGGGAAGTTTTATCCAAGGGTTGTGCGGACATTAATCAATGCCTTTAAGTTAAATCATAATTCACTTCTTCTGGACCCTTTCAATGGCTCTGGAACTGCTACACATGAAGCTTCTCTTATGGGAATTAAAAGCGTAGGCATAGATGTTACTCCGATGGGAATAGTTTTATCTGAGTTAAAAAACGATTTGCTTTTTATTAATGAAAAAAAGTTAAATTTTTTGCCAAAAGACCTACAAAATATATTTAATGAAATAGAAAACAAACGATGGAAACATTCTGATCCTATCATTCATAAGTTAATGTTAGCAGTATATTTTGATACTGTCGATGCTTTTGTGAGAACCTCAAGATACAACAGAAAGGGAAAAGTAGGCCTATTTATAGAAAAATTAAATTACATAAAAGATTGTTATAAAAAAATGATGGAGGTTAAGGAAAAACACAAACTTAAATTTGAATCTGCTCGCATCATAGAAGGAGATGTGCTTGAATTAAAAAACAAGAGCAAAATGGAAGAAATATTTGATGCATGTATTACAAGTCCACCTTACTATTTTTCTATAGACTATGTTGGTAAGGATAAAATCGCTTATGATTATTTAGGTGCGGATATGAAAAAGATTGAATCCAGATATTTGGGAATGAAAAACAGCGGGCAACCCAAAGGTAATTATAGTGGATTACCTCCAAGGGTTGCTATGTATTATGAGGATTTAAAAGAATCAATAAAAAACATCTTTTGGACGTTAAAACCGGGCGGCAAATTAGCGATTATAATAGGAGATAGTACTGTTAATGGTAAAAAAATTCCAACAACAATAACTACTAAAAAATTTTGTGAAGAAGCCGGATTTAAATTTGAAAAATTAATATTCAATCCTCTCTTGGGTGCTCGCAACAGAGCAATAAGAGGAGAAAGCGTAATAATATGCGAAAAGGGGAAATAAATATGATTATAAGAAGGGAACTTCTTTGTGCGAAGGTTAAAGAAAAATTAGACCTTGGTAGAATATTACTGTATGAACCATATAAAAATATATTGGTTAAATTTAAAGAGTTACGTATTGATATTAATGCCAAAGATTTTGATCCTGTGGCCAAAGTCTACGATGGCTTATTGAGTGTTCCTTCTGAGATTAGAGAATATTACGAAGCTTTATTAGGTGTTACTTCTTATTATCATCATAGTCAAGGCGGTAGAGGGAAGTATCTTGAAAAGAAAATCGCTTCATCTTTTGAAACTTGCTCTCTTGATATAGAACTTAGTAAACTCCCCTTTTGGTTGGAACAACCATCTCTTCATAAAAAGAAAGGAATATTCACTCAGCAGGGATTGTCATCAGATGAGAAGAAAATATTAAGAACAATTGAATGGGATTGGATAGGTGACAGAGATGTAAATACTGATGTAGGAAGTGTTATACAAGACAAAAAAACTATTGTGTTGGTTGAACTTAAGAATAGAGTGGATACTGGTGGCGTGGCTGGGAGGCGAGAAATTTGGACTTCAGAAAAATTTGGAATTTTTGTAGAGTATTTAAAATCCAACAAAAAGTTGTTTAGAAAAAACGACAAAAAATTTTCTTTAGCGGAATTGCTTAAAAGTTTTGGAATCGAAAACCTTGAAATATATATAGGTATCTTGTTCGATAAGGGTGATAATCCAGCAACAGTTAAGAGCGATAAGGTCAATGGTTTTTATTCTTCAAGTAAGCAGGGTTTTGAATATTTGCAAAATCTAATTAAACAAAACTCAAAAATAAAGATAATCGGTAAAGATTCCGAAAATCTACAAATAAAACTCGGTTTGACTTATTCAAATCTAAAAGTAAAGATAGGTGCCTTATACGGAAATGACATTACATTAAAGCTTTTTAGAAAAAGTTTCCCTGTGTCCGATTTGCTTTTATTGAGATATGATGATATTTGGTTGTCACAACTAATAACCATTGATGAAAGAGCCGTGTTGCTTAAACATAAGAATAATTATACGTTAACTTTTTTGGATTTATTGAAAAGAGATAAGGAGTTGAGGATTAAATATGACACGGTTATCAGTTCTGAATGCGGAGAGCCTGAACTTAAAGAGATTGTGAAATACCTATTTGATAAATACATTGCTATTTTTGAAGATAAGTTATTACCCGATGGAGAAGAGAAAACCAGATATTTAGCAGATGTAATTCAAGTTTTATGTGCAGCAGAGGCGTAATTAAAAAAACTAAAAATCAGTAAGGTACAGGGTACAGAAATAAGTAGATGCTATGGCAGATGAAAAGATAGAATTGTTAATGGAAGAGACAGGCTGTGACCAGGCTGAAGCAGAATTGGCCTTTGAACTGGCAGATAATGATTTTGCCAAAGCAATAAAGAAAATCAAGAGTCTCCTGAGAGATATTGTTGTCCTGAAAGGTAAATTCGTTATTGAAGAAAAACATATATATGGAGTTTTTGTTATCATTTTTGATAGAAGAAAAGAAAATGTTATTCGTATAGTCTCGGTTGCTTCATACAATCCTGCTATATATGAGGCTCTAATTGATACAGACTGGCATTTACTGGAAAAGTCAATATATACCTACAGACTTCTTGATGGAAGTATCCTCTCTGTTACTCGTGAAATTGAAGAACATTTTTATAAACAAATATCCGGGTCTAAAGAAAAATTATATAAAATAATCAATAGATGGCATGAATATCATTCCGACGATGAAATTGAAAAAGCCAAAGAGATATTTTTGCAGGAGTTCCCTGTCGGTAATTCAAAACTACAAATTATGGCTGAGGATATAAATCTTGCCGAATATCAGCAGGGAGCGGTCGAAGAGTCTTTTGTTGTAAACAACGATAAATATCCAAAGAAGGTCCTTCTTGAAGTAAAATTATGCGAGCATGAAGAGGGCAAGAAGGCAATAAGCCTTACCAGAGGGGAAGTGATTCTTGTAGAAATTATTGATGATCGTGAAATTGCAAAATATATAGTTCGGTTACTTGGCACCAGGGAATCAGCATACATCCCTGTAACCATAGAGGACCTCAACAGGTCAGACGATGAACTCAACATACTTGTATATTTTACCCCAAGCATTACGGGATTTGCAAAAATAAAACCGTCCGCACGCGTGAGGGCCGTAAAGGAAATACAACAATCCTGGTGGAGGAAAATTTTTCACATATGAATTTCAGACGGAAACGCCATTACAAAGGGATTATACTTGATGCGACACCTATGACGGATCTGGTGTTTTTACTTTTAATATTCTTTATGCTTTCCTCATCATTTCTATTTGAGCCCGGAATTACCCTGAAGTTACCGAAGACAAAAACAGCAGAGATTCAGGCTGAGCGGAAATTAATTATATCTATTGCTGGAGATGGGGAAATATATTTTAATGATAAATTGATAAAACTGGAAGATTTAGAAAATGAACTGCGCGTAGTATTACCGCTTGCCAGGGAAAATCTTTTGATTATACGTGCCGATAAAGATGTAAAACACGGTTTAGTTGTAGAAGTTATGGACAGGGCAAAAGTTGCGGGTGCGGAAAAAATTGCAATTGCTACCGAGAAAAAGTCTGAATAGAAGCAATTATTCCAGGAGGTTAGAAAGATGAAGGTATTAGTAATTGATGATGATAAGGAAATACACGATATGCTGGAGGTTTTTTTACAAAGTTTAGGACACGAATGTTATAGTTCACTGACAGTTGCAGACGGATTAAAACAGGTAGCAGTTACAGAACCGGATTTAGTCCTTTTGGATATAAGGTTACCTGACGAGGATGGTATTGAAGTCCTTAAAGAAATAAAACAGATTAACAAAAGACTTCCTGTCATAATGGTTACGGGTTATAAAGATGCTGAAAAGGTTATAGATGCCTTCAGGTTTGGCGCAACGGATTGTTTATTGAAGCCTTTTAATTTTGATTATTTAAAAAATTTACTTGGCAGAGTTAAAATGGGCGAACAGGGACTTGAACCCTGACTCCCTTTCGAGAATAGCGTCCTGAACGCTACGCGTATACCAATTCCGCCATTCGCCCGATGGTCTTATTCTAAATAATTTTTTAAGAAAAATCAATGGCAGAGGATAATAAAAGAGTAGTTGTTAGGAATCGCGGCGTATTTCACGAATACAGTATTACTGAAATCTACAATGCGGGAATAGTCCTCAAAGGCAGTGAAGTGAAGTCCTTGAGGCAAAGCAGGGCAAGTTTAAAAGATAGTTATTGTAAAATTGAAGGTGGTGAGATATTTATATATAATCTATATATAAGTCCTTATGAGCAGTCAAAAGCCTTTACGCCGAATCCAAAACGTAAACGCAAATTGTTGCTTCATAAACAGGAAATAAACCGTTTGATAGGTAAAACCACACAGAGAGGTTTAGCACTAGTGCCAGTGGAGATATATTTTGAAAAATCACAATATGCAAAAGTTGCCGTAGGTGTAGCAAAGAAGAAAAAATCCTACGATAAAAGAGAGGCTATTAAACTGAGAGACATAGAACGTGAAATACGCGGGGTCAGGGGGGTATAATATCATGGAAATGTTTGAAATTTTGAGACATGCTGTTGAAAAAGGCGCAAGTGACATACATATAGTAATTGGTAAACCTCCAATGGCAAGGGTTCGAGGCACCATTGTTCCTATGGAAGGATTTCCTGAAGTAACACCTGAAGAAAGTAAAAGGTTAATTTATTCTGTTCTTTATGAGGACCAGCGAAGAAAGTTTGAAGAAAAATACGAACTTGATTGTTCTACGGTTATTCCGAAAGTAGCAAGGTTTCGTGTAAATGTTTTTATGCAAAGGAATGGAGTGGAAGCAGTACTGCGTGTTATACCATCAAAGATTCCTGGTCCGGAAGAAATATTTTTGCCTGAAATGATTGTGAAACTGGCAGATTTGCCTCGCGGACTTGTACTGGTAACAGGTCCTACGGGTTCCGGTAAATCCACCACGCTCGCCTGTATCATGAACATAATAAACCAGAAACGTAAAGACAACATCATTACTATTGAAGACCCGATTGAGTTTGTATACGAGCATGCAGGATGTATTGTCCGCCAGCGTGAGGTGGGACAGCATACGCATTCATTTGCAAGCGCACTCAAATATGCATTGAGACAGGACCCCGATGTAATTTTAGTCGGCGAGATGCGTGATTTAGAAACAATTTCTGCTGCACTTACGATAGCGGAAACAGGTCATCTGGTTTTTGGTACGCTTCATACAAGCGATGCTGCGCAGACTATTGATAGGATAATAGATGTTTTTCCGCCGCATCAGCAGCAGCAAATACGCATACAACTTGCATCCACATTAAAAACCGTCATCTCCCAGGTGCTATTACCTCGTAAGGATATATTGGGAAGAATAGCAGCGCGTGAAATAATGATTGTAACACCCGCTATAGCAAACCTGATAAGGGAAGGTAAGACACACCAGATATACAATGCCATTGAAACAGGTGCTAAATATGGCATGATAGGTCTTGATAAAGCTTTAATTGAACTTGTTAAAGCCCAGATGGTGTCACAGGAAGATGCCGTATCAAAGGCATCCAATCCTGAATTCGTCCGTACAGGCGGTCGACTTGTTTCAACAACTGCTGCACCAAGGATGTAATTATATGGATAAAGGAAAGTTTATAAAGGATATTTCTGCATTTAAAGATTTTACAGATAATGCAATAAAGAAATTGATTGACAGTTTAGAAAGTGAAACCTGCAATGCCGGAGACATAATATTTAATGAAGGCGATGCATCAGATTATCTTTATATAGTAGAGTCGGGTGAAGTGGAAATATCCAAGAAAATATCTCCCGAAAGTGAAAAAACACTTACTATACTTGGACCGGGAAGTATATTCGGTGAAATGAGTTTATTTTCAACTCAGCCGCGCACCGCGACTGCAAAAGCAAAAACCAATGCCTGCTATTTTAAAATACACAAGAAGGGGTTTCATACACTTTTTAAAAACGAACCGTCGTGTGTCCGAAAAATGTTAGAGTCATTGTTATTGTCAACTCTTGAGCGGTTGGAGCAGACAAGCAGGGAACTTGCAACGGTCTATGAGATAAGCAGGTTAATCGCCAAAGGGTTGTCATTCAAAGATTTCTGTCAGTCTGTAATTACACAGATTTGTTATTCCGTCCCGGATATTGACGGTGGATTAATCTATCTATATAATGAATTTACCACAGATTATGATTTAGGAGGGTCGGTTAATGTTCAAGAGATGGCAGTCAGTATTGAAGAAACCCATCCGTTAATAAAATTTTTATCAGAAAAAGACGTAACAAAAGCTCCTGATACAATGATAATTCAGGATTCTGAAATTATTGGTCAACTGTTAAGCAACGTACCTTCGTTAAAGACACTTATTATCGCTCCAATAGTTAACCAGGAGAAATTAATCGGGAGTATATTACTTTATGCTCAGAAAGAAAAACTGCAAGGTTTATCAAGTGTCCGGGATTTGTTAAATTCTGTAGTAAACCAGCTTGTCAGTGCAATAGAAAATATAAAAACGCGTGAAGAAGAGGTTGCGAGACAAAAGTTTGATAGAATACAAAAGGGGACCATAACCTGGTAAAATAAAATAGGGTAAAATAGGGACAGCGACCATTTATTTAATATGGAATTCATTCTAAAAATCAAGTTTTTTCACACTGGATGCTTTCTATACGAAAAATCTGCAATCAGAAACCTAAAACTTGTAGAACTCGCTTATGCTCAAACATACAAGTTTTTGACGGTTTCTTCAATTGATTTTTCTAAAAGCATCTAAGGTGTTCAGAAACTGATTTTTAGAATTTCCAGTATAGACGAAACCGGTTTGTCTATGAACGAGTTAAGTGAAATTTGGGTGGGGAGAGAAGAAAATGTTTTTTAAACCACAATGGTATAAGATGCTCACTGATTCTGTAAAACCGATAAGTGAAGATGTAATTGAGAAAGTTGAAGAATTTCGCAAAAAATCTGAGGGGGCATTATCTACCGAAAAAACACATGAAATGATCTTTATGGGTATTATGGTATCAATGTGGGCAGTTAAAAGAATTCAAAAATACACCTTGGAGTTAATTAGAAAGCAAATGCCGAATGCTTCTGAAAAAGAATTGTGGAAACAAGTTTTGATTGCAAGATTAAATGTTAAATTGAACACGTCTGGTAGAAAGTCCGATATATTTTCAAAACCATTATCTGAAATGGAATTGTTGTCCCGAATTAGTAGTGCCGATGATATAATAGCGAGATTCAAATCATTTAATGATGTAGTAGATTACGTTATTAAAATAGACGAGGAGGAAAATAGATTTTACGATCCAACAGGAATGCAATTTGAATTAAACAATTTATTGGAGCCGACTTTATCGGAGAAGATTAAAAATGTTACTGTTGAAAAATTAGTAGATATTCTTGTTGGTCAATGGGGGTTAACACAATCTGACCTTTCAGATTCATTCTTTAAAGGATTCGAAAAATGTCAAGACACTGAAGAAATTCTTCTAAATAAATATAAAATGGAAAACGAAATACGTATTCTGTATCTATATGTAATATTATTTTCTATAAAGATGACATTTGGCAAGAAAGAATCTGACGATATTTTTAAAATGTTTAGGGATAATTTCTTTTTAAAAATAGAGAAGAGGTTAGGAGATAAATCCTTTTCTGAAAAATGGTTTTCACGAAGGGATGCTTATACAAACGTCATAAATTCATCTTCTCGTGAGGAAAAATTTTTTGCAATTGGATCTAAATTTGCAGAGTTATGTAATCTTAAAAACAATAAAAATATTGTTGAATTCACTGCAGTTTTTTTTGTTGAAGTGTTGAAGAAAAATCTCGAATTATTAAAATCTTATAGAATCATTGAAGACAATGTAACTTTGCCTAACAGATGATAGAAGGAAAATCAAAGATTTCCCCAAAACTTCTTTTATGTTGGAACTGTTAGTTGCTATGCAAGGAAGTATACGAAAGGATGGAAACCAAAATGAGAAATGGAGAAATTAAACTTCCACCGGATTTTCAGAAAGATATTCAACGAGCTGTAGAGATACTAAAAGAATCAGGATGTACTGATGTTTTCCTGTTCGGTTCTCTCCAGGAAGGAAAGATTAGAGAGGGCTCGGATATTGACATTGCTATTCGTGGATGTCCACGAGGGAAGTTTTTCTATATTTTTGGTAAACTTCTTTTAGCACTAAATCACTCCATTGACCTTGTCAATCTGGATAACCAGGATGCATTTACACGGTATCTGGAAAAGGAGGGGAGGCTTCTCCAAATTGGCTAATAACATCATTTCTCAGATACGGTTTGAGATAGGTCAAATTGACCAATTATTCGGTTCCTATTCTGACCTTCTGAAACGTTCACAAGAATCAACACCTGATTTGGTAGAGATTACTGCAATAGCCGCTGTGCTGCATTCTTTCTATAATGGGGTGAAAAATATCTTTTTGTCCATTGCAAAAGGGCTTGATGAGGATGTTCCTAAAGGTTCTAAGTGGCATAGAGATCTTTTGGTTCAGATGACACAACAGATACCCAGGAGAAGTCATGTTATTTCAGAGAAAACAGCACAAGAATTGGCTGAGTACCTTGGGTTCAGACACTTTTATCGCCACTCATATTCGTTCTTTTTGAAATGGGATGATGTAGAAAAGTTGGTAACTCCTTTAAAAAATGTGTGGACGCAATTGAAGAGAGAACTTAATTTGTTTATTGATAGTTTGAGTTCTGGTTGAAATGTTCAATAAGTACAAAAGGGGACTGTAACCTGGTAAAGAAGAGGGACAGCGACCATTTTTTATAAAAATGGATATTATGATAGAAATTGTCATTGGGTTGATAGGAACTGGCTGTTCAGCCAGAGTTGATATAAACGAAATGGTTCGCTTGTGAACAAGTTGGGTGACATGGCAAAAAGGAGTGTATTGAAGAATGGATAAAAGACAAGAGAATTACTTAGTAAGTGTATTTTTTGAAAAAAAACTGATCCCTGTTCCGGAATGGTACCGCTATGTTTTTTTCTTAATTTCTGGCGTCATAATAATAAGTGGAATTATCAATTTGATTGCCGGGAAAATAGCCATGGGATTATTATCTTTTGTTGTTACTTTTGGTATTCATTTCCTTTGTTATTATTACTGGAGACATAAAGTTTTAAAAATCATTGGGAATATGAAACCAGAACAACTGGAAAATTTGTTAGTAGGGTCGCAACAATCGGACGATTGGGTAACCGCTGATTTATCGGGTAAGCAAGGTTCTTGGTTAGAAAGATGGTTAGTGAGATCGTTTTCAAGAAAAAAAACTTTTCCAACATGTAAAAAGTGTGAAGAGATGCCATCTTTAATCAACGTTACGGTATGATGTGTTCTCAACATGCAGCAGAGATTACAGAAAAAATAGCACAAGAACGAAATTTAACAGAAGACCATATTAAAAATGCAATGAAAAAAGCATCACGGCTTATGGAATAAGAATTGTCAAATTTATAAGAATATTTTGCCACGTCGCCTAACAGCGGATAAAAGGGGAATTAAAGATTTCCCAAAATCCCGCCAGGGCGGGACTTCTTTTATCCGCAAAACGTTATATGCCATGCTTAGGAATATCTGAAGGTGAGAATTTGATCAAAAAGGAGGAGTGTTTTGGGGGAAATCGATAAGATACGCAAAAAGGTCATTAATAAAGAATATGAATTCACAATTCCACACTTTTTTGAAGAGATGGCGGCAGACGAGATTGAATTTGCAGATGTAAAAAAGGCTTTAGCAACAGGTAGGATTAGGCAAAAGTTTACGATAGATCCCAGAGGTACACGTTATGAGATTGTAGGCAAAGCCACTGATGAAAGAGAGATTGGTATCATCTGTAGAATCAAAAGTACTGGAAAATTACTTTTTATAACGGTATATGCTCTATAATGTTTTTAGGAGGTGATAATAGTGTATAACTATGGAGAATGTGAAATCTGTAACACTCTACTAGAAGAAAAGAAGATACACCAGGACTTCTGGATTAAGGACAAATTAGTAGTAATTGATAACGTTCCAGCTGGAGTATGTCCTCAATGTGGAGAGAAAGTTGTCAATGCAGAGGTAGGAGAACGTATTACTGAACTGCTTAATGATGCAAGGCGTATAGGTAAGTCACCTACTATATCCGTTCCTCTTATAAAGTACGAAGCAGAACCCGTAGCAGTTTGAGTTTGTTTTGGACGCACGGCAGATAACAAAGCATCTACGGCTCCGTTTCACTTCGCCTAACTTACTTTGCAAGTTCTTAAATGCTCAGCCGTTATCAAATACCATGCGGTAGGCAAAGGATGATATCAGAAAAGGATAAAACAATAATATTGAAGTATGCAAAAAAGTATAATCTGAGCACAGTGATATTATTTGGTTCCTCTGTTGAGGGAGAAGATTCAAATGATATAGATATTGGTATAAAAGGAATTACCCCTCGGTTATTCTTTAAATTTTATGCTGAGTTATTTAAATACTTATCAAAACCTGTTGACCTTATTGATCTTTCTAAAAAAACATTATTCAATGACCTTGTGGAAGAAACTGGAGTGAGAATTTATGGGTGATATAACTAAACAAATCCTTGCAGAAAAAGAGAATGTAAAGAAGAAATAGAGAACTATTTGAGACAAAAGGGGACCGTAACTTGGTAAAGAAACCGTTTAATTTTCGTAAATTAGCCTTGGAGTCAGCAAGAATTGCCGATGATAAAAAATGTAAGGACATTATTGTTTTAAATGTCCATCGTTTGACAACATTGTGTGATTATTTTGTCATTGCTACAGTGGAGTCAACTCCACAGATGGAAACCGTTTTATCTTCTATCAAGAAAGGCATGTCCGAAAAAGGACATTACCCTCTGCAGAGGCATGGTTCTGTATCATTGGGGACGGGCTTATCGTCCTGGCAGGTGATTGATTATGGTGGTGTAGTTGTTCACTTAATGATGCCTCAATCGCGTGAATTCTATGCTCTGGAGCGAATGTGGTATAAGGCAATAAAGGTTAACTGGCTCAGCCCAAAGCCCCGCCATAGGCGGGTAAAAAAGAGAAAAAAATAATATGGAACGTGTTCTGGATAAAATTGACAAACCGCAGGATTTAAGAGTTATCAGGAAAGAACTTTTACTTCAATTAGTAAAAGAAATTCGTGAAGAAATAATTTCTACTGTTTCAAAAACTGGCGGACATTTAGCATCAAATCTTGGCACCGTTGAATTAATTGTTGCATTACACTATGTATTTGATATGCCGAAGGACAAAATAATATTTGATGTCGGACATCAATCTTATACGCATAAACTGCTTACAGGCAGAAGAGAAAAATTTCATACTTTAAGGCAGTTCAAGGGGATAAGCGGTTTCCCGAATCCCGAAGAGTCGGAATATGATGTTTTTGCAACAGGGCATTCTTCAACTGCAATTTCTGCCGCTGTTGGTTTCGCAGTAGCACGGGATTTGAAAAAAGAAGACCATAAGGTAATTGCTGTGATTGGCGATGGGAGTATAACGAGTGGTTTAGCATTTGAAGGTTTGAACAATGCCGGCTATCTGAAGTCAAACATTTTG
>Ga0210056_1000802_pt1 | contig 26987 bp, 26 predicted proteins | sample CryGeyCG2014_080_2_FD_183965 | JGI IMG/M metagenome (GOLD analysis project Ga0210056, IMG submission 183965) | Groundwater microbial communities from aquifer - Crystal Geyser CG07_land_8/20/14_0.80 (SPAdes) (version 2) | ecosystem: Environmental > Aquatic > Deep subsurface > Groundwater | place...
CTTTCCACAAAGTCCACTTGCATATTGCCAACGATCTTTCTGTCAAAATCAGCACTGGTTTTAACTGGAATATTTTTAGATGATAAATTCGAGAGGCTTTCGGTGTCATTTTAGATGATGTGATGCGGTTAGTTGACAAAAAAGCGTTTTTTTGCTATACTCATCGGTCAATTAAATAAAGTCTTAGACTTTATAAATTGGCTTGTTTTCAGCCATTTTTTTCAAAAAAGGCTTTAAAAGCAATTTAACAATTAAACTCAACTAATGCGTATCATTAGAGTTTGGCTGGCAATTTTGACGCTTACTTCTATTTTTTTGCCTCAAATAACGCTGGCCTTTGAAGGTTTTGAATCTAATGAAACACAAATAAATTCAAAAATGCAAAAAGATCTTTTAAATAACCGCATAATCGTTTTAGAAAAAAAATCCGTTATTCGCCCAGAGACTGAATTTGAAGGATTTTTAGAAGAAACCAGTTTGAAAGATCCAGAAACTGAAGAAAGAGAAAAATTTTTGGCTAAATTTGAAAAAAATAAAAAAACATCAAATTTGCCCCAAAAAAAGTTTATCGTCAACGCTTCCGCTTACACCGCTTCCACCGATGAATGCGGGAAATCGGATGGGATTACAGCTTCCGGACTAATGGTAAAAGAAAAAGAAACCATCGCTTGTCCGCCTCATTTTCCTTTTGGAACTAAAATTAAAATAGAAACAATGGGAACTTATATCTGCGAAGATCGAGGGGGAGCCATTAAAGGTAATCATATAGATATTTATATGAAAACAAAAGCACAAGCTTTTTCTTTCGGACGAAAAAATCTTTTGGCTGAAATAGTTGACATGAGCTAAAATTTCACAAAAAATCTCCTATCGGGAGATTTTTTGTTTGGTTTAATAATTGACGAGAAACATTGGCTTTGATAGTATGATAAAATAAGAAAACAAAAAATTAATTGTAATTTTTTTCTATTGGTCGTGTGGCGAAGTAGCTAACGCGGCGGTCTGCAAAACCGCTATTCGTGGGTGCAAATCCCACCGCGACCTCAAAATAGTAATTGTAGAAGTTGTTTTCTCTAAGCTTTGTGAATTGTTTTTTTAAAAAAGCCCGGATGGTGAAATTGGTAGACACAAGGGACTTAAAATCCCTCAGCAGTAATGCTATGCGAGTTCGAGTCTCGCTCCGGGCACCAAAATTATAAACATTATAAAAATCGCCAAAGAACCCAATAAAAATATCGCCTCGAATCACATTTTGTAAAAGAAAATTTTTTCATACTATTTGATTTAGAAATTCATAGGAATTTCTTTTTTTATTTTCAACCTTGTTTTTTCTCTCGTTTTGTTGTAATTTACGTCATAGGAGGTCAAGCTAATGTTTGGCTTAATTTGTACCCTGAAAACCCAAAAACGGAAAAGGAGGAAAGAACATGACAGACAAGATGACCTATGCTGGAGTTGGCGTGGATTACGACGCGATGGATCCGTTCAAACGGATGGCGCAACTAGCAGGCCGCGAAACCGCAGACAACATCAGACGGCTCAACATTCAGGAATTTGATATGAGCCGTGGTGAAAGTGCCTACCTCATCGAAGCGGCCAAAAGCTACCTCGCGCACGTTGAGGAAGGACTCGGCACAAAAAATCTTGTCGCCGACGCGATGTATCGTATTACGGGCAAATCGTATTACGACCACATCGCGCAGGACACTGTGGCGATGATAGTGAACGACATGATTACGCTTGGCGCACTCCCGCTTTCAGTGGCGATGCACCTCGCTGTCGGCGACTCCAACTGGTTCGACGATGAGAAACGATGTCGTGATCTTGTCGAAGGTTGGAAGAACGCTTGCGACCTTGCGCGTTGCGTATGGGGTGGTGGTGAAACGCCAACGCTCAGGGGTGTTATCGTGCCGGAGGCAATCGTGCTTTCTGGTTCGGCGATGGGCATTGTGAAGCCAAAGGATCGACTTATCACCGCCAACAACATCCAACACGGCGACGCGATCGTTCTCATCGAAAGTTCTGGTATCCACGCAAACGGCCTTACTATGGCTCGAAAGATTGCTGACAAGTTGCCTGACGGCTACATGACTCGGCTTGACGATGGGCGAACGTACGGGGAGACACTTCTCGACCCTACGCACATCTACGTCGCACTCGTCGAGGACTGCCTCAATCGTGGCGTGAGCATTCACTACACAGTGAACGTTACGGGTCATGGGTGGCGCAAGCTCATGCGGGCGACGCAATCGTTCGCCTACATCGTCGAGCGACTACCGAAGCAACTCCCAGTCTTCGGTTTCCTGCAGAAGCACGGACCAGTGGACGACATGGAAGCTTACGGCAACTTCAATATGGGCGCGGGCTTCGCGCTCTATGTTTCGGAAGCCGAAGCAGAGGCGGTTCTCGAAGTCGCCACTTTGCACAAACTCGGTGCACTCCGTGCCGGATACATCGAAAGAAGTGACGACAAAAAAGTCATCATCAAGCCGAAAGGACTTGAGTACTCCGGCACAACGCTCGGAGTCCGATGACTCACAAGCTCTAAAACTCATGGGTTCGCTATCGCAAGGTGGCGAACCCTTTTTCTTTTTGTAAAAGTGCTAAAGAATTTACTGTAATGAATTATTATTAACTCATAGAAAAACTTGAAATTGTCAAAGTTCGTGGCGAAGCCACTTAAATTTTGGGGACTGGCCGTCGCCGCCTTCGGTGACAAAATGCGTTCGAACTATTTTAAAAATAGGGCGCCAGAATTATAAACATTATAAAAATCGCCAAGATGGCGATTTTTATTTCTCTTCCATTTTTATCTTAGCGATAATTTTAGGAATTCTTTGAAAATCTTTGATTAGTGTTTCTCTCATTGAGCCGTTATAGAGCGCGGCGGCCGGATGATAAAGAGTGTAAAAAACTTGTTTTCCCAAATCTTCAATTTCTCTTCTCATCGCTTTGCCGTGAATTTCGGAAATTTTAAAATTAGGCAAAAATCTTTCCATAGAATGCCGTCCAAGAGTAACGATTAATTTTGGCCGAATAATTTTAATTTGTTCCAAGAGCCATGTCCAACAAGTGGCGACTTCAAAAGGAAGCGGATCGCGATTCTCCGGCGGACGGCATTTGACCACATTGGCGATATAGACATCTTCTCGTTTAAGTTTAATGATTTCAAGCATTTCATTCAAAAATTTTCCCGCCGCCCCCACAAAAGGCGCGCCGGTTTCATCTTCTTTTTTCCCCGGGGCTTCACCGATAAAAAGGATTTCCGCTTCAAAATTTCCCACGCCGGGAACAACTTGAGTGCAACCTTTTCGCAAAGCGCACCGATTGCAATTTTTCATCCGTTCGTTGAGCTTATTCAATTGATCTTGTTTGGACATTTGAACAAATTTTAGAATTTAAGCATTTGACGAAAAAAATAATTAAAAAATGCGCCATTGAAAATTGTTTGCGAGTTGAAAATTATCTTAAATCATGCACTCTAATTAATTGAAAATTGTCATTTTCCGTATCCCAAATCGCAAATGTCGGCAAAAAAATTTCTCCGGCAACATTGCCCGGATTTAACATTTTGCATTTTTTGATATTCTCTTCCCAAGGCTTATGAGTATGTCCGTAAAAAACAAAGTCATATTTTCCGCTTTCCGCCAATTTTTTGGCTATATCGGGAAAATGAACAAACGCGATTTTTTTTCCTTCAATTTCAACCTCGCCAAAATTCTTGAATAAAAAAACGCTCTGATATTTTTTTTGTCCTTCCAGTTCCCGCAAGTCAGTATAATCCGCGTTACCAAAAGTATAATAAATTTCACCGGCAAAACTATCCTTCATAAAATCCAATGTTTCTTTTGACGCCAAATCTCCGCAACAAACAAGACTTTTTATTTTTTCTTTTTGACAATAATCCAAAACTTTTTCCAAATTCACTTCGTTATTGTGAACATCGGAAATAATCGCTATTTGCATTTTTTTGAAATTTATTTTGTTTTCACGCCATTTTTTCGCAAAAAACGCTCAACAAAAAATTTATCAATGAAATTTAACTTTTAATCTTGCAATAATTTTGAAACGCGAGAAAAATTGCTACTCTAAATCTCTCATTTTTTTGACAACATTGATATCTTTTTCCACTGCATCGTGATCGGTTTCTAAAATCATATCAATATTTTTTTCTTTGGCAAAATTGACGATATCTTTAAAAGCTTTTTCTCCAATTTCGCCTTTGCCAATATGAGCGTGTCGATCTTTTCTTGAACCGCATTCAGTCAAACTATCGTTGGCATGAATAAGCTTTATTTTGGAAATATCCATTTCATTTTTTATCCTTTGGATTGTTTCCTCAAAATTTCGCCAATCATAACCAGAAGCAAAACTGTGTTGAGTGTCCAAACATATTCCAAAAATATTCGGCGAATCAACTCTCCTAATAATCCAAACCAATTCTTCCAAGCTATCTCCGATAATTTTTCCAGCTCCGGCACTGTTTTCAAGAAGTAATTTTGTTTCTCCAAAATATCCTTTCAAACATTTTTTAAGCATTTCAACTGTTTTGACAATCGCTTCTTTTTCCCCCAGATCTTTAGCGGTGCCAAGGTGAGTCATAACATATCGCGCACCGATGAGACTGCCCCGTTCCAGTTCTTCCCTGACAACATTGGCTGAACCGTATCTAATCCGATTATTCTCCGAAGCAAAATTGATATAGTAAGGCGTATGGATATAAAAAGAATTTATTTTATTTTTCTTTAATTCTTTTTTGAATTTTGCTATTTTTTCAGTCGTTAATTCCGGCGCTTTTCCACCCTGAGGAGAACGAGAAAAAATTTGCATTGTTTCGCAACCCAAATCTCCCGCTCTTTGAGGAGCATTTTCAATTCCTCCCGCAATGGAAATATGACAGCCGATATTCATAAGAAAACACTTAGCCGTTTGTGTTTATATTCTACCACAAAATATTGCAATTTTCGCTACAAAGATGTTTAAATTTTCAATTTCCAATTTTTAAATAATTTCTAACAGCTTAAATGCTTAAAAAATTTAAGATTTATTTATATCAGGACTTATGCGTTTGACAAGAAATTAATAATGATAGTCCTTTTTAAGCGCTTCAATCTTAATTAAACTGGCAGGAATTGACTTAATTTTACACCTTATGCTTTAGCAATTTTGAGATGTGTAAGTCTTATATAAAATTGCAAATTAAAAATTCTTATACTATTTTCCAGCCTTCTTTTGTCTCCACCACTCTCCCTTTAACTTCAAAACCGCTAGCTAATTTATGTCCGCCTCCGCCCAATTTGGTGGCAATACGAGAAACATCCACCTCTTTGTATTCTTCACTCCGCAAACTCCCCTTAACAATTCCACCTTCTCTTTCTGAAAGAATAAGAGAAAATTTTGTTCCCGGAACAGAATTCAAAATTCCCGCCACTTGCGCGATATCCTCCATTCCGGCATCGCAATCTTCCAAATCTTTTTGAGTAAGAACAGAAGCTATCATTCCATTTTCTTGGTTTATCCGGGCTTTTTCAAAAGCCTTGCCCCAAAGTTTGAGAGTAGAAATATTTTTGTTGGAAAAAGCCGTGCTCACAATTTTTGCCAAAGGCGCTCCTTTTTTCATCAAATATGACGCTATTTCCATAACTCGAGGAGTTGTGTTGGAATGTTGGAACATTCCGGTGTCGGAAAGAATTCCCAAAAGCAGAAATTTTGCCATATTTCTCGTAATTTCAATTTTATTTTTTTGAAAAAATTCAAAAATAATCTCGCAGGTGGAAGAAAAATCTGGATCAATTATATTGATATCTCCTTGAAGAGAAATCCCGGGATGATGATCAATAAGCGCGATCACTTGATTTTCTCCGAAAGAATTTTTCATTTTTCCAAAACCTCTTTCCACACTATCGCAAGCGATGATCAAATCATACTTTTTTAAATTGAGATTTGCCGGTAATTCAAATTGAGAGGAAGAAAGGTTGGAAAGATAAAATGGAAAAGGATCCATACAAGCTACATCGCAAATTTTTCCGGCATCTTCCAAAAATTCTTTAAGCGCCAAAACGGAACCGACAGTGTCTCCATCGGGACGAGAATGAGCGAAAAGCAAAATGCGCTCCGCTTTTTTTATCACAAAATTCAGAGTAACAAACTCCTGAGAAAAATTTTTCATTGTTTTCCAATTAGGACTTATCTTTCTATAAAAAATTATATCATCTTCAATAATTTTTCTATCTTTTCCGCTTCCACTTCGGTGTTATCCGCCTTAAATTTTATTTTGGGGAAAATTTTCATCTGAAGTTTTTCATTTATTTTTTTTTGAACAAAAAAAATTTCTTTTTGCAAAGTTTTCAAAACATACGGAAATTCTTTTTCCGGAAAAACACTTATGGAAGCCTTAGCATAGCGAAAATCGGAGGAAGTGTCAATTTTAGTTATGGTAACAAAAACATCTTTCTTGAAAGAAAGATGAGTAAGAAAAATATCATTCAGATAATGTTTAATCAGTTCGTTTATTTTTTCAACTCTCAAACTCATTTAAAAAAATATAAAAAAAATTAAAGCTGACGTTTTTTTATTTCTTCTTTATAGCTTAACAATAAATCATCATTTTTTATCTTGGTATCTCCCAAAAAAGTTATCCCACATTCTTTATTTTGAGAAACTTCATTTACATTCACTTTATTTTCTTGAAGATTTTCCAATCTTCCCTTGCCAATTGTTTTTTCACCTCTTTTGACTTCAATCAAAGAACCATTAACCATCTTTCCTGAAACAACCTTGCCTCCCACAATCATATCTCCTTTACCGGTTTTGAAAATCGCCAAAACTTTCATTTTCCCAAAATCTTCTCTTTCAATACTGGATGGAAGCATATCCGATAATTTTCTTTTTATATCTTCCACCAATTCATAAATCACTTTATATTTTTTTATCTCAACTTTGCCGTTCTCCGCCATTCTTTTGGCCACCGAAGTTATCTCAACATTAAAACCATAAACAATCGCTTGAGAATTTCCCGCCAATCTCACATCCGACTCGGTGATATTTCCTACGCCTGAAGCGATAAAGTCCACCGCCACTTCTTCCGATTTTATGGAATTCAAAATTTGTCCGATAGCTTCCAATGAACCTTGCACATCCGCTTTCAAAATGATATTCAATTTTTTGATTTTCTCATTGGTGATACTTTTGATTATATCTTGTGAAGAAAACACTCCGCTACCAAAAGAATTTTCAAAATGTTGGTCGTGAATTTTTGATTTAACTCCGCTTTTTTTCACTAGAATTCTCACTATATCATTCACTTCGGGAGCTTCGTGAAATCCGATAACACTCACTGGCATAGAAGGAAAAGCTTCCTTTATTTTTTCACCTTTAAAATTTTCAATTCTTCTAACTCTTCCAAAAACTTTCCCAGCAAAAATATCTTGTCCTTCTTTCAATGTTCCGGTTTTGACCAAAACACTCGCCACCGGACCCATTTGCGAATCTAAATGCGATTCCAAAACAACACCCAACGGGTCTCTTGAAAAATTAGCTTTATAATCTTCCACTTCCGCCAGCAAAAGGATATTATCCAGGAGTCCGTCTATTCCGATATTTTGTTTGGCACTGATTTTGGAACTCAAAACTTCTCCTCCCCATTCTTCCAAAAGAATTCCATTATCCGCCAGTTCCTGCTTCACTTTTTTAACATTAACTCCGGGTTTATCAATTTTGTTGATAGCCACAACAGTGGGAATTTTTTTTTCTAAAAGATAAGCGATAACTTCTTTGGTTTGAGGACGCACACCGTCATCCGCTGCCACAACCAAAACCGCAATGTCCGCCAAACTTACTCCTCTTTCTCTCATCGCGCTAAAAGCCGCGTGACCGGGGGTATCCACAAAAGTGATCACCTTTCCTTTCTTCTTAACTTGATAAGCGTTGATATGCTGAGTTATTCCGCCTGATTCTTTGCCCGCAACATTAGTTTTTCTGATAGTATCCAGCAATGTGGTTTTTCCATGATCAACATGTCCTAAAATGGTAACAATCGGGGGACGATCTTTTAAGTTCTCCCCCGATTTTTTCTCTTGCTTAAGCAAATCATTCAATTTTTTCAATGTCATTTCTTCTGAAAATTCTTCCATATCTTCCGCAACTTCATAATGCAAGTCTTGTGCGATTATGGACGCTGTTTCAAAATCAATCTTTTCATTGATAGTCGCCATAACTCCATTTTTCATCAGTTCGGTAATCACGACATTCACCGGCAAAGCCAAAATTCCACCAAACTTTTTGACTGTAAGAGAAGACGGGATTTTCACTTTTTTTTCTTCTGCTTTTTTTGAATCAAATTCTGACATAAATATTTTTTCTTATTCTTTTATCGCTTTTTTAAGATTGCCGTTTATCGCTTTTTTAATCGCTTCTTTTTCTTCTTCTGTCAATGGATGCTTTTCCGACACTCCCCCAATTATGGATTTGGAATAAACTTTGGATCCTTCGCGAGTGAAAAGAGAAGAAAGCACAATTCCACTATTCTTGCCATCAAGAAAAGCAATGGAAAAACTTTGATCTCCCCCAATATCCTTAAATGGATTAAATCTTACCAATCCTAATTTGTGCAAACCCCGAAATGACAAAGAATTTATTCTATTGGAAATACTGTAAAGTTCTTGAATATCTTTATCCAGCAACTGCAAACTTTTTGTTTGTTTGAGAATAATTTCTTCCAAATCAACTCCGGTTTTGCCTGAAAATAAAACCTTTTGATTTTTTTTGATTTTTCGCAACTGAATTTGAAGAAAGATATTCCAAGAAAAAAGTGCCAAAAAAAAACCAAAAAAAACTATGAATAAATTATTCCCTTGAAAAAAATTGAAAATTGACATAAGATATTTTCATCTTCTTTAATTTCATTTGCTAAATTAAGGCTAGCATTTAAATAAGCTTATGTAAAGGCATTGCAATTTACAAAAGATAAAATTTATATTACAATCAGAAAGTAAAAAACGATTGATTAAATCAAATTTAAAAAAAATATTTTAGCGGGTATCGTATAGTGGCTATTATATCAGGTTTCCAACCTGAGGAGGGGGGTTCGATTCCCCCTACCCGCTCAAAAAATAAAAATCCCAAAAAACAAGGATTTTTTTATTTTTAAACTGGGAGGCGCGCGCATTTCGGATTGGGTTTAAAGATTGAACTGGATTATTTTTTGATAAAATCAAGCCATTCTTTTTTTCTGACACTTTTTAAAAATTTAACTGGAGTTTGAAGACGTCTTTTTCCATTTCAGAATTAGCCTATTCTCCCTTTGGCAGTTTTTGCCTAAAAATAACATCAATACTCATAAATATAGAGGGTGTCTAGAGCACCAAATTTTCTTCGAATAATTTTTTTTGGCTCTTTGGATTTTAACGGGAAAGAATTAACGACAACCACAGTTCCACTTTTTAATTCATTGGCAAGCTTAGCTTCCAATCGATTCATAACACCGGGAAAAAGATAAATATAAACAATATCTGCGTCATCAAGATTGACTTTAAAAAAGTTTTCCCTTAGATAGCTAACCTTATTTTTTAAAAAGATGTTTCTAGTTTTTGCGCAGTAATAAGCGGCAATATTATATTCAATTCCAATGCACTCCAAATCTGGATAAAGACTGGCTACGCCTGAAATCAGTTTGCCATTGCCAGATCCCAAATCATAAAATTTTTTTCTTCCTTTAAAATCTATACTCCGTAGAATTTTTTCAATGACTTTATTATTTGCGGAAAGCGTGGGAACTTTAAGGTAGATAAAATAAAAAATATTCAGATATACAAAAACTATGGAGCAAGCCACTAACAAAAAGAGAGAGATACTTATTGAATCTAAAAATATTGATTTAATGTCCATATATATTTTTCCAAACAAAAAATGACAGTCAAGCCATTACCCCCAACAAGCCATCCCTAACCGTTTATTTTTTAGTTCCATAGTTTTAATTTAATTTTCATATTTTTATCATATCATAGTTTATAATTATCTGATTGTGAAATTGCTATTCCAAATGATAGTATTCAGAAAATGCTGATGCAATACAGACACAGGACCACATTGTAAAATGTCTTAAAAATCATATTATTGCAGTATGGGAAAAGAAATAATATATAAAATCAAAACGTCCAAATTGAGCATTTTAATGCCGGTATTTTTTGTTTTTTTATATTTATGTGATTTATTTTGTTTGGCTAGATTGGAATCACATTAAAAATAAATTCATCTTATTTATGAAAATCAACAAATTCATTTGGCAATGTTGATTAAATTTTTTGCTCAGATTCTTTGACCTGATATAATGCTAAGCAATGAATAATTTATCAAAAAAAGACAATTAAAAAAAATATGCTCAAATCAATCAAACCCAATAACAAAATTCAAGAAAAAAATGCAATCGGCTATTTGCCGGTTCTGGCGGCTTTTTTGGGAAACATTCTAATCGTAATTCTCAAATTTTTTGGATTTATGATTTCCGGATCAGGCGCTTTATTTTCCGAAACAATTCACAGCTTTGCGGATACAGCCAATCAATTTTTGCTTTTGATTGGAGTTAAGAGATCAACCAAAGAAGCAAATTTAAAATTTTCCTATGGTTATGGACGAGAAAGATTTTTTTGGTCGCTGATTTCAGCCTGCGGAATATTTTTTATTGGTTCGGGCGTAACTGTTTATCACGGAGTGAGCTCTTTATTTTTGGAAAAAGAAATTTCTGTTGGCTGGACGACTTTTACAGTTTTAGCAATTTCTTTTGTGGTTGAAGGGGGGACTTTCTTGTTGGCACTTAGAGAGCTTAGCCATTCCAGTCCAAACATAAAACTTAAAGAAATATTAAAAAATGGCAATCCAACAACTTTAGCCGTGCTCTATGAAGATGGTGTGGCAGTTTTTGGTATTTTAGTAGCTTTTTTGAGTATTTGGCTCACTCATATTACCGGCAATCATTATTGGGATTCAATTGGTTCAATTATTATTGGAACACTTTTGGGAATTGTGGCGATAATGCTAATTAATAAAAACAGAGAATATTTAATTGGAAAAACTATTCCGAGAAAAACACAAAAAAAATTATTAAAATTTTGGAAAGCGATCCTTCAATTGAAAAAGTAATAGATTTTAAATCAACCATTTTGGATGTGGGAAAATATCGAATCAAATGCGAAGTGGAATTTAATGGACCGAGCTTAATCAGAAACATTTTCCCAAATGGATTTTTGAAAGAAGAATATATTTTGATAAAAAATGATTATGAAAATTCCCTTCGATTTTGTGTGGACTATTTAGACAAGGTGCCAAGAATGATTGGCAATAAAATTGATGAGATTGAAAAAAAGATAGAGGATGAAATTGCTGAAGTTAAACATATTGATATTGAAATAAATTAAAATTTATTTCTGATCTGAGATTATTTAAAAACGAAGAGGTAAAACGAGTAAACAATATTGTTTCTGGAGAAATTTTTGAATCGTGGTAATGGATGTAAATTTATCTTTGGCTTATTGTGTCCGAAAGAGCCAAAAAGAGAAGAAAAACAAGAAAACGATTGAGAGAAAGATAAAAAGTTGATGAAAGTCAACCATGGATAATTGATTTTCATTAACTTTTTAAAAAATTGGAGATTGACAACAGAGCCATCTAAGCATCTTCCGTTGCTCATTTTTTATTCCGCATAAAAACAGCTCCAAACGGAAAATTGCGATTTTGAAAGCGCCAGCGCCCACTCTTTTTGCGGTTGAAAGCTGGCGTTTTTGTTTTGGAGAGTCCAGTTCATTTGAGCGAAGCTCAAAGTTGAATGAAATTCAACAGCCGATTTTTTGCATTTTCGCCAAAGGCGAAACTTCCAAATTTTCAGAATCAAAAAGAAAGTGCCAATTTTGATTGCCCAAAAGCGAATTTTGCACTTTTTTGAAATGTGGTAATATATAAGTGGACACAAATTCATATATCTTGCGCTTTAATGTTGCAATAATTATTATTGTAGCCACAAAGAAGCAATTCTGTACAAATTTGCGCAAGTGAGTTTGTGTCCAACAGGGTTGCTTCTTCGTTTTTAAAAAATATGCAAAATCAAACCAAAAAGTTTTTTCTCTATGCCAGAAAATCAACAGATGAAGCGGAAAAGCAAGTTTTGTCGATTGAAGCGCAACTGACGGAAGTTCGAGAATTTGCGCAGAAAGAAAACATTTCCATTGTCCGCGAATTCATTGAAACCAAATCCGCCAAGAAACCTGGGCGCGATATTTTTGAGCAAATGATTTCTGGCATTGAGAAAGGCGAGGCCATGGGAATTTTAGCGTGGCATCCTGATAGATTAGCAAGAAATGCAGTTGATGCGGGAAAAATTATCAACTTGTTGGACACTGGCAAACTAGAAATGCTAAAATTCCCGACTTTTTGGTTTGATAAAACTCCGCAAGGACTTTTCATGCTTTCTATTGCTTTTGGACAATCCAAATATTATATTGATAATCTTTCCGAGAACATTAAGCGTGGACTACGCCAGAAGCTCCGAAATGGTGTCTATCCTGGATTTGCTCCCATTGGCTATATAAATGAGTTGAGAAACCACACCATTCTCAAAGACCCTGAAAATTGGCAACTTGTGAGAAAACTTTTTGAAGAATATGCGACTGGAAAATATACTTTGGAGCAAATCCAAAAATTGGCGCTTTCTTTGGGATTGATAAGCCGAAGATCAAAAAATATTTTGCCATTGTCTCGAATCCAAAGAATGTTGCAAAATCCTTTTTACTATGGACTCTTTCAGTTCAAAAATGAAATCTATGAAGGAATACACGAGCCAATAATTTCCAAGCAACTTTTTGAAGAAGTGCAACGAGTAATGGCGGCTAGAGGAAAACCGAGAAAAGAAAAACCACATTATGGTTTTGGATTTTTAGGCATCTTCAAATGTGGAGAATGTGGTCGTTCCATCACTGCCGAACAGCACATCAAAAAAAGCGGTTTAGTTTTTCGCCATTACCGTTGCACAAAGAAGAACACTGATTGCACACAAAAATATGTAAATGAAAAAGACTTGCATTTGCAAATCAATGATATTTTTCAAAAAGTTGCTTTGCCCAAAGATTGGCTGGCACCTATTTTGACAAAACTAAACGCCGAAGAAAAAGAAGCCAGCCAAACATCAAGAACTTTCGCCCAAAATGTAGAAAAGGAAATTTCGGAAATCGAAAACAAAGTTTCTCGCTTACTTGATATGCGACTGGAAAATACCATTTCGCTTTCCGAATACAAAGAGAAAAAAGAAAAACTGCTGAATCAAAAAGCGGACTTGAAACAGAAGTTGATTGATTTTGGGCGAAAGGGAAATTATTGGCTCGAACCCATGAGAAATTTCATTTTATCGGCTCATAAAGCCAACTTTCTTTTTAATTCTGAAAATTTGGAAGAGAAGCGAAGCTTCTTGCAAAAAATCGGCTCGAACTGGATTCTCCAAAACAAAAACGCCAGCTTTCAACCGCAAAAAGAGTGGGCGCTGGCGCTTTCAAAATCGCAATTTTCCGTTTGGAGCGGGTAACGGGAATCGAACCCGTCTCTCGTCCTTGGCAAGGACGTATAATAGCCACTATACGATACCCGCAAGTTTAATTTCTAATTTTCAATTTTCAATTTCTAAAAAATTTTTAATTTCTCAATAACTGAATTAAATTTTAAAAATTGAAATGTTAGATTAGCTAGCGTTGTTTACAAAAATTGTTTAAAAAATTTTAAATTAAAAATTAAAAATTTGTTGTGTGGTGGTGCCGAGTCCCGGGATTGAACCGGGGACACAAGGATTTTCAGTCCTCTGCTCTACCACTGAGCTAACTCGGCAAAGTATTTAATGTGGATCCTATAGGACTCGAACCTATAACCCCCTCGGTGTAAACGAGGTGCTCTAGCCAATTGAGCTAAGGATCCATCATATCTAAAAGGTGCGAACGAGAGGACTTGAACCTCCAAGGGATTAACTCCCACAAGCACCTCAAGCTTGCGCGTATACCAAATTCCGCCACGTCCGCCCAAAAAATTCTTGCTATCAAAAACCTTTCCGATTTATTATTTCTTGTTAGTTGTTTCTTTTTTAGGATTTTCTTTCTTTTCTTTTTTTATCGTTTTTTCTTCTTGCGTCAAATTTTCTTCCGACAACACGGTTTTTTCTTTTTCATCTTTCTTTGGCTCTTCAAAAGTAAAATCAGCAATATCTTTATATTGCATACGACTCTTTTTGGCAGTCAAACCTCTCACATAATAAAGTTTGGATCTTCTTACTTTGGCTCTTTTTATAAACTTTAATTTTTTCACATTTTCTGAAAGAATAGGCACAACCATTTCCACTCCCACTCCATGAGAAATTTTTCTCACTGTGATTGTCGGCGAAGAACTTTGTTTTCCTTTAATGGCAATTATGAGTCCTTCAAAAATTTGCACTCTTTCTTTCCCTTTTTCCTTTATTTTGAGATGAACTTCCACAATATCTCCGGCTTGAAATTGTTTCAATTTGTCTCCTCTCAGGTTTTTGTTAAATTCAATAATTTTCTTGTCCATTTGTTTAATTTATCTTTGCGAGCGACACTTGTCTCCCGTCATTATTATATCTCATTATGCTTATATCTTATTATGCTAAAAACAAAAAAGTCCAAATCCAAAAAATTTTTCCCAAATTTTTCAAATCTTAATCTTTTTTATCCTAATCTTTTATCCAAAATTCGTCAAGAAAAACAATTCAAATTATTTCGCTTTTCCAACCGCTTTAGCGGAAAGATTAATGCGTCCTTGCGAATCAATTTCTTTCACTTTCACTGAAATCACATCGCCTACTTTCAAAACATCTTCCACTTTTTCTATCCGTCTGTCAGCAATCTCGCTAATATGAATCAATCCTTCTTGTCCCGGCAAAATTTCAGCAAAAGCGCCAAAAGTCATAATCTTGGTTACGCGTGCTGAAAAAATCTCCCCCGCTTTCACTTCTCTGGTAAGATTATTTATCCATTCTTGAGCTTTTTGAGCGCTAACTTTGTCAGAAGAAGTTATGAAAATTGATCCATCGTCTTCAATGTCAATTTGCACTCCAGTTTCATCAATAATTTCATTGATAACTTTTCCTCCTGTTCCGATAACATTTCTAATTTTATCTGGATTGATATGCATTACGATAATTCTCGGAGCGTATTGCGACATTTCAACGCGAGGCTCGCTGATGGTAGCAACAATATGTTCCAAGATTTCCAACCTATTTTTATGAGATTGTTCCATGACCGCGTCAATCATTTCCAATGTTACTCCGTCCACTTTCACATCCATTTGAAGAGCGGTTATGCCTTTTTCTGTTCCGGCCGCTTTGAAATCCATATCGCCATAGTGATCTTCCAAACCTTGAATATCCGTCAAAACTTTAAAGTTTTTTTCGTCCCCCACAATTATCCCCATTGCGATTCCGCTCACTGGACGTTTAATAGGCACTCCTGCATCCATAAGAGACAAAGTGGAACCGCAAGTGGACGCCATAGAAGAAGAACCATTAGAAGAAAGAACTTCGCTGACCAAAAGAATAGTATAAGGAAATTTTTCTTTTTCCGGAAGAACGGGAATTAAAGCCTTTTCCGCCAAAGCTCCATGACCGATTTCTCTTCTCCCGGGACCGCGCATTGGACGAACTTCTCCGACACAATAAGGAGGAAAATTATAGTGATGGATATATCTTTTTTTCGTATCAACTTCCATTGTGTCAATTATTTGCTCGTCACCAGGAGAACCCAAAGTAGTTACCGTAAGCGCTTGTGTTTCTCCGCGAGTAAAAAGTCCTGTGCCGTGCGTTCTGGGAAGTATTCCCACTTGACATTCAATTTTTCGGATCTCATCCAATTTTCGCCCATCCGGACGCATTTCTTTTTGCAAAATATTTTTATGCACAATTTCGTCGGAAGTTTCTTCAAAAACAATTTCTGCCACTTCTTTTAATTTTTCCGCTTGTTCGGAAAAATTTTCTTCAATATAATCATTAATTTTTTTCAAAATCTCTTTGGTTTTTTCTTCCACCACTTCTTTATTTTTATCATAAAGGGCTTCTGCCAACCCTTCCTTCAACATCTTTTCCTTAATTTGTTTTTCCCAATCCGGATCAGCTTCAATCAGTATCGATTGACTTTTTTCTTTTCCCGCTTCTTTTTGAATTGCTGACAAAAATTCGGTAATCTTTTCAATTGCTTCCTTGCCAAAAGCAAAAGCTTTTTTTATTTCCGCTTCCGGAACTTCTTTAGCGGCGCATTCCACCATATTTATTTTTTCTTTTTTGCCGGAAATCAACAAATTCAAAACTCCCTCTTCTATTTCTCCATTCACCGGATTTAAAATCAATTCTTCGTTAAGTTTCCCCACTCTCACTGCCGCCACTGGACCTTCCCATGGCACATTAGAAAGAGAAAGCGCGGCAGAAGCCGCAATAATAGAAACAACATCGGAATCATTTTCTCCGTCATAAGATAAAACCGTTAAAATTACTTGGACATCATTTCTCATTCTGTGATTGAAAAGCGGTCTAATGGTTCTATCCACCGCGCGACCAGTCAAAATAGCATCATCTGAAGGACGACCTTCTCTTTTTATAAAACGCGATCCTTTTATTTTTCCGGCTGCGTAATACCTTTCTTCAAAATCCACCATTAAAGGAAAATATCCTGTCGCTCGCGAAGCATTTTTACTCATAACGACTGTCGCCAAAACCACCGTATCTCCATAACGACAAGTTACGGCGCCTCCGGCTTGTTTCGCCAAAAGTCCGCTTTCAATTTCCAAAAGTCTTCCTCCGATTTGAAGAGACCATTTTTTTTGTTCCATCTTTTTTTTAAAACTGCTAAAAAATCGGAACAAAAAGCCAAAGATCAAAACTACAATTCAAAATTCAAATATTATTATAAACATTGAATTGTGGCTTTGAAACGCTCCTTGCCGATTTTTCAAAACAATTTTTTTAAAATAAATTATCAATCTCAACTCTAATTGATTTTTTAAGTTTTGTCAAAACAAAAGAGATATTTTTGAGATACCTAAAATTATTCAAGAATTTTGTAACTTGGCGGTGCCTTTTGGTTGAAATTCTAACTTTTTTTGAACAGAATCCAGAATAATGAGAAACGACTAAATAGTCTTCATTCCATTATGCAGAAATTGCTCGTTTCAAATATTCCTCATTTTCATTTTCAAAAACAACAGCTTTTCCAAAGTATTCTAAAATCTTTTCTTTACTAAATTGTTTTCGTAATTCATCCATTGTAAAAGAAAGAAAAAATGAACCAAATTGCATATATTGCAATGTATAGCTTTGAAAATGATTGTCGTAATCTTCATCTAGTGTGGAAAGTTTAGCAATCGGTACGCCGTCATCTGAAATGATTTGTTTGGTACATAAAAATTGTATGGGATTTTTACTTGAAATATCGTCCAACTGCTTTTTTACTGCATCTTTTTTGGGCAAGTGGCTAATAGCGATTTTAGCCATAACCATTTCTAGCTTATCATTCTTATTTTCACCAAAAATACCTTTTAGATAATTTCAATATCTTCATGTTCAATCTTTGTTTCAACAGATATTTTTTCTAAAGACTTGTCCCAATCTAAATCGAGTTGTCCGGTTTCTTGGGAAAGTCTTTTGTTTGCTTTTTCAGCTTCGGCAAAACTACTCGCATATTTTCTGTATATTTCATGTATCTGCTCATAGGTGTGAGTTTTTAATAATGCGTTAAAGTTTGATCGTTCATTTTTTTTTAGTGATTTTTCCAAAACACCTAAAACACGCATAAGATTTTTTCATCTTTTTCTTTTGCGTAATATTCTGCAAGCAAAGAAACAGCATTTTCTGCAAGCCATGGATTTTTTTCTTCCCTTTTTAATCTTTCTTCAATCTCGTCTACAAGTTTGTTTTTCTCTGTATCTTCAAGAACTATTTTTAAAAAAATCTAAAATTAGCCATTTGAAAGCAAAGCCTCAAAGTCCGGGTTTGTCGTCTATCGCAATATCCTTTTCCAATTTTATGATTGTGTCTTTCGCTTTACTTATTCGTGTTTGGTCGTTTGTTTGAATCGCCAAAATTAAAGCCCTTTTAATTTTTGTTTTGCAATCCAAAGGATCGGCTAAAAATTTTTCACAAATTGTAATGTTTGAATCTATAATAATTTGAAACAAATCAATATCAGTGCTTTTACTTAAAACTTTTGGCGAAAAATCAACAATCAAATCAGCGTAGCGTGATGATAAAATAGGGTTTTTGCTCTTTTTGCCCGATATTCCAAAATTTCTTGATCTATTCGTCTAATGCTCGGATATTCTACCATTTGTCCTTTGTCGTTCGGCAAAACAAACATTGGTCCATGATAAGTTTCCCAACCAGAATTATCATTCGGATAATCTACCATAAAATCAAAAGCCATTTGTTCTGCAATATCTTCTTTCGTTGGCTCGTAGAATTTATCTTTCTTGAGGATACATTTTATTTTTTGTGCAATACCATGCTCACCATGAAAAGACATGGGAGTTATTTGCTCCTGTTCTAAACTTTCAAGATATTTTTTTACTTCACTGTTGAGCATATTTTTAATAAAAATTATTGTGGATAAAACATCTATGGACTTTCTATTTTCTTTCTATTATATTATAAGTATAGATTTAATAAAAAAATAAAGTCAAATATCTATGCTTACAAAAAGACAAAAACAAGTTTTAGACTTTATATCCTCCTATCGTAAGAAAAAGGGGTATGCCCCCTCATTGGAAGAAATAAGTAAAAAACTTAAAGTTGCCTCTGTTTCTACTGCACATTTTCATGTTAAAAAATTGCAAGATTTAGGTTTTATAGGAAAGCAAGACAATAGACCAAGATCAATTGATATTTATGAAAATGAAAAAATGGTTAATATTCCTTTGCTCGGCCTAATTGCAGCTGGCCAACCCATTGAGGCGATACAAAGTCAAAACAGAGAAACAATTGCCGTCCCAAGAAGCAAAATATCCCGCAACGGTAAATTTTACGCTTTAAGAGTAGTCGGCGACAGTATGATTGATGAAAATATAAATGACGGCGATTTAGTTTTAGTTAAACAACAAGATACTGCCGAAAATGGACAAAAAGTAGTTGCCTTTGTAAATAACTACGAAGCTACTTTGAAAAAATTTTATAAGGAAAAAAATTATATAAGACTACAACCTGCGAATAAAAGAATTGAGCCGATTATTATAAAAAAAGATAGAGAGCTAACGATACAAGGTATTGTTATTGATGTAATAAGAAATGAGGAAGAAATACAAGCTGAAAAACTTTTAGAAAACAAAGAAATAAAAAGGAGTAAAACACTTCCTCTGAATAAAATTATTTTAGGCGATACTGTAGAAGAATTAAAAAAATTACCAAATGAAAGTTGTGATGTTATTATTATTGATCCGCCATATAATATCGGAAAAGATTTTGGAAATAACTTGGATAAGCGTGAATTAAAAGAATATGTTGCTTGGTGTAAAGAATGGATAAACGAGTCGGTTCGTGTGATGAAGCCTGAGGGAACAATGTTTATTTATGGATTTAGCGAAATACTCGCCTATCTTTCAGTTGAAATTTCTATAAATAAACGTTGGCTTATTTGGCATTACACAAATAAAAATGTTGCTTCTCTTAATTTTTGGCAAAGAAGTCATGAAGCTATAATTTGTGCTTGGAAAGATAAACCTATTTTTAATAGAGATGATGTTAGAGAACCATACACTGAAGGTTTTTTGAACGGAGCTGCGGGAAAAATTAGAAAAGGAACCGCTGGGAGATTTAGTAGTAATGGAAAAGAAACAGTTTATAATGCTCATGCTGGTGGTGCTTTGCCTCGTGATGTAATAAAAATACCAGCTTTAGCTGGTGGTGCTGGAATGAACGAAAGGTGGTTTATATGTAAAACCTGTAAAAGTCAAGTTTTTGAGCCACGAGAATTAAAAAAACATACTGATCATGAAATAATCAAGCACCCTACGCAAAAACCCCTTGAATTATCAAAAAAATTAGTAATGTCTGCTACTCCTAAAAAAGATGGTGTTGTATTAGTTCCTTTTGTGGGGACTGGCTCTGAATGTGTGGCGGCAAAAGAATTAGGTCAATCCTACATCGGATTTGAAATAAATCCAGATTATATTAAGTTAGCAGAAAAATATATAGAAAAAACTAAATATACCCCAAAATTATTTTAGAGAATTATCAATTTCTTTTTTCTTCGGCAAAAATGTTTCTGGCGTAAAAATAACAAAACCATTTTTAAATGACGCTGTTCGCTTATCTTCCAAAAATCTTAAATATGGCAATCTAAAATCACCTTTCTTTGTTTTTGGATCAGATAAACAAGTTGGCACTTCGTATTTTATATCTATATTTTCCCCTTCGGTTTTCTTTTTTCTAGGTAGTGGCATTCTGCTCATTACTCCGCTAAAACTTGTTTTCTTTACTTAATAATTTAAAATATGATTTTTATATTTAACCCTTATATCGGCACCAAGGAATCTAATTCCCTTGACATACTTACTGTTCCTTTTCCAAAAACAGATTCAGCAACATAACCACCATGAATTTGAGTTATTAGACCCGCCCATGTTCTATAAGTTCTAGCCTCTATTCCGCGAACAAAACAATCTTTACACATAGTTGTTTTCTTTCTAAATTTTTCAAGCAATTCCTTTTTTTCTTCTAAATATCTTTTATAAAATTTTTCAAAGGAAATAAATTGTTTTTCTTCTCAATAAACTTTATATAAAAAGATTGATTGCTTGTATTTCTTTAGGCAGATCCATTTCAACAATCTTAATACTACTATATTTTTTTCTATAGTCTTTAAGTGGTACCGTTTTAAAAAATTTATCAAATTCTTCTATATACATATTTTAAACAAAAAAATTTATATCCTTTTTATATATCTTTGCGAGCTTTTGCAACTCCACTACATCAATTCTACGTTCACCTCTTTCAATCTTTGAAATGTAAGATTGATGTTTTTTTAATCTTGTAGCAACTTCTTCTTGTTTTAAGCCAATTTCAAATCTAGCTTGTTTAAGCTTTTCAAAGGTATTCTTATGTTCTTTTGAATAAATTGACTTACTCATAGCACTTTTAGTATATATCCTATGTGGTATAACCCAAAATAGGTTATACTAATTCTAGGGAGTTCCTATGCGTTGGGTGGGTTAAGGGCAACTAATAAAATAAAAAACCCGCAAAAAAAATCGGGCGAAGCCCCAAAACTTTTCAGCGGGAAGTTGGTATGCCATCTATATATTTACTTTCGCATACAGATTTTTCTGAAAAGTAAAGAAAATTGAACGAATACTATCCACACTTCCAAGCGATTGTTCTGCGTTTGCGATTGCGTGATATTTCAAATTGAGCAATACCGGCAACTTTTCTTCGTCTAACTCTTCTACTCCTTTTTCTTCGTATTTAGATAAAACAAAATCCATGAAGTTTGCTCTACATAGTCAAGCTCAGTTCCACAGCCAGAATCGGTGTGCAGTATGTTGTCGATATTTTTAAATGATTGTTCAAACATAATTTTTATCTCATTAAATCATCAAGCGAAACACCCAATGCGTCCACGATTTTTTTGACTGTGTCAATTGTGGGGTTGGGGGTAGAGCCAACTTCTATTTTGGCGATAGTATGAAAAGCTAAATCCGCCTTTTTTGAAAATAGTTAGTATTTCGCAGTCCGGATTTTCGTCAAAGAGAGTTCGAACATCAATCAAAAAACACCGCTAATTTTCACAAAAAGTGAAAATTGGCGGAAGAGGTGGGATTTGAACCCACGATTCTAAAAATAGAATACGGCTTTTCGAGAGCCGCGCCTTCAACCACTCGGCCACTCTTCCTCGCAATTTTTATTTAATTTTTATTCCGCTTTGCAACAACATTCTAATAATAAAGAATTATAGAAAAAAATCCAGTACTCTTGAAAAATATATCCATCAGAAAATAAATTAAAAAAATTTACATTTATGGCGCGCGCTTTTCTTCAAATTATTTTTTTGTCAAAAAATAAAAATTACATCAAAAATAAACCAAGATTATGAAGGAAAATTATCCAATCACAATGTTTAATAATCAAACAAATAACAATTTTAATAAAAACAGGCTTTTGTTACACGGTAACAAAAGCCTGTATAAATTCCTAATGAACAGTCGGCTTCGGGCCAATACCTCTGACCCAGTAGCCAGTCTCGTCATCGCGGTCAATGATCACCATCTGACCGGAAGACGAAACTGCGTCCCTCCACTCTTTAAAATCGGGATATTCCCGACCTTCAAAGCAAATCGGACGCGACTCCTGTTTGGCTAGCACCGCTCGATAAACCAAGTCGGCACGAAGCCAAAAAAATTTCTCTTCCGGAGTGGCCAAGGAATAATCAATTTCCCAATGCCACCCGTGCCAAACACAGCTAGATATGAGATCCATAGGATCTGCCATATCCAGAAAAACCCGCCGTGTCTGACCCAAATACGGACCAGACATCATTTTTATGACAATACCCGCATAAATGCGGATCTCATCAAAACCTTCAACCATCCTCGGCAGATTGTCAGTGAGCTGGTCATACATCCGGACAATAGTGCTTTCCGGAAGATTAACCTTTTCACCTCGCGTCGCCCGCCGGCGTTGGCGGTTAAGACAGAGCTCTAGTGGCGTGTCCATAACACAACACACCACTTGAGAAGCATAGGGCTTGCCAGCCAAAATGTTTTCCCGGTGCCACTTCCGAATTGTATTCGTGGCGTCAAAAATAACATTGCAACCGGCTCTAATATTCTTGCTAATCTCCTCGCGAGCGATCTCAAATGCCCGCTCGGAGCCCACCCGGCGAGATTGACGAATATCATCCGGACACACGATCACTGCCCCAGTCTCCACGGCCAATTGCGTCGCTAAACGCGACTTGCCGGAACCAGGGACCCCCACTAAAAGATAGAAAGTGCTCACTCTTTTCTCCTTTTCTTCGTTAATTTTAACATTAATTTAACACCAAAAAGAGACACAACGCCTCTTTTGCCAAATTGAAAAGAGGTTTTACCCTCTTTTTGTCACAACTTTGATTTTTAATTTACACCTCCTTTCTTTTTTTGTCAAAATTTTCTGGTCAATTATATTTTAATTAAAGTCACACAAAGTTTGCTTGCCAGCGAGACAAGGAGGGTAAGGGAGAATTTTATTTTCTGTCATTTTCACTCATAAGAGCAAAAATTCAGTCCATAAAATTCTCCCATTTCCATCCTTTCTCATTTCAAACTTCAATCTTATCATCTCTCTTGTTTATAAGGAGAATTGGGATGAGATAAAAATCTGAAAGAGAAACAGGATCCTTCATCGCCCCTACGGCAAATCTGGATCCTGCAAACCTCAACAAAAAGGAATGTTTTATTTTCCCGCAAGGGAAAATAAAACATTCAAAAATATCTTACGTTTACAAGCGAAGAGAACTTTTAAGTATATGTTCTCTCCACTTATAAACTAAAAAATTCTATTTTTCTTCTTAATTTTTTCAATTCCTCCTCCTCTTCTCTACTTGCCCCAATAAATTCGAGGCAACAATTTTGATCTGCCTCCACCACTTCCCAAAAACGTCTTGTCTCTGTAGTGAAGACAATTTTTTCAAAATATTTTTTGATCACCCAACTTATCGGACGACGTTCGTCCTCTAAGTTGATGATTTCCACTCCTTCTTCGGGACTGGGAACCCAATCATGCTCCCAGGCCTCAAAAATTACATCCATCTCTTTTCGATACTCTCTAAAGAGATGGTTTAAAACCTTTTTATTTAAAAAGCCAAACATTAAGAATATTATTTTTTTCTTTTTCATTTCTTCTCCTCCTTTTTTTGCCTCAAATCCGCTTCGCACCCATTGCGAGCGGACTTTTGGCGTTTTCAACCGAAAACAAGAAAAAATATCCCTTCAAAAATAATGTTCCTCGTCTTCGGTTGAATGCATTTATTTAGTTTTCAAAGAACTTTTTGCTCATTCCTGCTCATTTGAGCGCCAAACAGTGTTTGATTCTCAAAGAGAAGGCGGAGATTTCTGAGTCCTACAAAAAATTCAGAAAACCTCCTAACTCACTTCCCTACACTCGGTTTTGTTGGAGCGGACCGAAAACCGCTGTTAAAAGAACTCACTGCTTTTTGAGGGTTAAGCATAACCTGAAATCATCAGTCCCCCTCCTCCAGCGGGGGGCTGATGATTTCAACGTAGGGAGGCTCAAAGGCCTCCTCTACGTTTTCCTCCGGTGCCGAAACACCGGAGGAGTCCTCCTTGATCAACTCTTCCAGTTGATCAAGGTGCCTTTTCAGCCACTCAATGAGTGGCTGAAGTTCATATTTTGCCTTCTCGCCAGGGGCGAGAAGGCGAATATTATATGCCCTTCTCACCCTGGCCTCGTTTTGCAACGAGGCCAAGGTGTACCACCACCTGCAGGCCATATCCTGCAGGTGGACGTTGCTCTCCTTCGCCACAAGGCGAAGGAAAGCAATCCAATCGCCGATGACGAGCTGATCGTCATCGGCGATATACTGGAGTGCGTGCTCCGTATACGGAGAACGCACTCCCCGTTTTTCGGCCAACCACGCGTGAGCGTGGCCGGCCCCCTCCAAACGGGCGGCCACGTCGCCAAACGTGGCCGACCCCATCACCGAGAGCATAATACTCTCAGTGATGGGGAGATTTCTAATGTGAGAATACATATCTGATGAATACATTTTCCCTCCTTGCCCTCTCCTTTCGGATCGGGCGATTTTTTGCTTGCGTGGCTCCTGTGACAGACTTTCTCCCGCACAATGCGAGATACTCCATCTGTCTCCATTGCCTTCCCTGGGTGCGGATGCATTTATCCCGGGCATACTCGCAAACAAACTTCTTATTGAATTGCCTCAAAAATTAGAGTAAAAAAATATTCCAATTCATTGAGGCAATCCAACTTTAAAAAATCTATTTATTTTTTAAAAAACAAAAAAGCTTTCCGCTAGGAAAGCTTTTTACAGGACTTTTGGTGAATGTCTAAACACGACTAAAGACAATCAGGAAAAATCCTATAAATAGCTTTTCTATGTTAAGTCGTGTTTAATTTATTATATTATAATGTGCTCAAAATTATTGTCGCGTTTCTCGTCCAGACCACTAATCAATTAATGATCTGAATTGAGGAGAACTTTCCCTACGAAAGTCCTCAAAAAAATTTGTCGCTAATTTCTCAAAAAAACATCAGGCATTTGCGACTTTGCCTGGACGATTTTACCCTCGCCCTTAGGTTGATCCTCCTAATCTTCCGTAGGAACTGGAAGAGTCGGAGTTTGACGCGCAACATAGCCGATGGCTATGGATTGCCCGCCCCACGAGTTTTCCCGGTCTATTCTCTCGTAGTTTGCTGGCTTTTTTTTCGTCGGGCACAGCCAGCACCGACTAGGAACAACTACTTCTTGGAGCTCTTCCTGAACAGTCCCCGGAACACAATCTTCAAACCGAAGATTATGAATCCGAGAACCATCAGGTTCTCCAAGAGTTGGCCGTTCCGCGCGACGGTATTCGCGATCGCCGTCATCGCTACCTCAAGCACTATCACTAGCGCGTTGAGGACGCCTTGGAGCACTCGCTCCGTAGCGTCTTGTAGCAAATCCGGTCGCGACCGCCACGCCGACACCGGCCAGAGACAAAATCCCCAGCCAATGCCTTCTGACGAACTGCCCAACTCTGCCCATCTCATCACCTCCTTCATGGGCGTTAGGGTTGAAAAAGAACTTCTCCGATCAAATCACCAACCCAATGCTGATGATTTTATTTGAGAGGGAAATTTTTTCAAAGAATTTCCCCAATCGCTTTTGAATCTTAAAGTCCGTTTTGTATAAAAAAATAATTTTGGGACTGATCATAAGGACTGGACAAGCTTACTACCTTTTAAGGATTAAGCCTGTGCCACTCATCACGATGGATAAGATTTATTGTAGGGTTTCTAGGCTTTGTATCTCGCCAAAGCTGGTATCAATTAGCTTAGTTCTTATAATTTTATTCCAGGTACCCTCCTAGATATAAGCGTTCGCTAATTGCCTTAACGAAAATAACTGCCTAAATTTTCAAATGTTATCTTTTGAATTCAAGCTGATTTGATATTTATCATTTCATCTTGACTGGTCAGTATAGCATACTAAAAGATTTTTGTCAACACTTTGTGAAGTTTTTTAAACTATTGTCATTGTTTATTATATAATAAACAAAAAATAGCTTTATATATAACAATAATTTGTCATATTTTCTTGACAAAAATTAAAAATAGGATTATAATTGAAATAATATAATCAAATAATTGCAAAGATATGTATGAAAAATTCCTTGTTTCTTCGGGACTCAGTGAAAAAGAAGCCCAAATATACGAAATAATGTTGGAAATGGGTCAAGCAATGGCTAGCGATATATACAAAAAATCCCCCTTTAAAAGAGGGTTGGTGTATAAAATACTTCAACAACTCACAGAAAAAGGATTGATCACTAAAAAAGAATATCCTGGCAAGATAACTCTTTTTCGCGTAGAACATCCCTATAAAATCTCAGAAATGATTGAAAACAAGGAAAATAAAATAAATTATTCCAAAAAAAGTCTAGAGGAGTTAATGCCTCAATTGGTTTCAAATTATAACTTAGCATTCAATAAACCAGGCATTAAATTCTATGAGGGTGAAGAAGGAATCAAGAAAGTGTTGGCCGATACCCTGACAGCCAAAGATGTTATTTACACCTACGCCGATATAGAAGCGGTGGTTAAATACACCGAACAAATCAACCAGGAATATATCAAAAAAAGAGACAAACTTCATATAAACAAAAAAGTAATCACAATCAACTCACCCTACGCTCAAAACTTCTTCAAAAATTATCATAAAGATATTACTGATACTCGATTTATTGACCAA